>Ga0214477_100695_pt1 | contig 21794 bp, 13 predicted proteins | sample M1_20Mar14CPVII9_FD_165058 | JGI IMG/M metagenome (GOLD analysis project Ga0214477, IMG submission 165058) | Marine eukaryotic communities from Monterey Bay, California, United States - M1_20Mar14CPVII9sort6BwellC16 | ecosystem: Environmental > Aquatic > Marine > Unclassified | place: USA...
TTGTTGGCTAGCACATCAAACATGGAGAGAATATCTTCACGCAATCCAAGGTCCATACCACCAAAGTTTATCTCTGTTAGTGTTGGATCGTCTTGGCCTACTCTCTCCATCAATTCTGTAACATACAAATCTGCTCGAGGTTCCAAAAGTGTACGAACCTCATCAACTAAACCAGGATCAAGGTCTATGTTGCCAGCAAGATCCAAGTAGACAATTGATTCATTACTTTCCAATGTTGGAATCAAGTATTCTACTCCCTCTGAGGTGATATCATTGTCTGATAACCAGACATGTGTAATACCTGTATTCTCTCCCAGAGCAAGTGATAACGAGGAAGCATCTTCATCAACCATGCCACAATTTCGAAGTGAAAGACGTTCGACCTGCGTATTACTAGCTATAGCATTCCATAAGTCCTCACTTGTGTAGTCATGTCCATTGAGTACTGACTTATCAAGAACTGCGTACTTGAGTAATGGATCATCGGCAAGGAGACGCTCAACAATGTCGTCCAATTGATTCATCTGCTCGTCTGCTGAGAGGGGAGCAAGACTCATCAACGATTTATCATAATAGGAAGCTTCTAGATTGGTAAAGTGAGATGCTTCAAAGCCCATTGATTGAACAGAAAGTCTTCTAGATTGCTTCAGCTGAGCCGATGAAGCAGCTTCTGATTGTTCAACTGAAAACATGCTACTGGGATCTTGTGATATGGCTGCAGATTCGGCGTAAGACTCTTCCTCATAGTTGGATTCTTCTTCTTCAACATAGTTGGACTGTTCTTCATATGTTTCAGATGGTGGTTCATCATACTCACTGTAGACGCTTTGTGAAGGAGCTTCTGATACAAATACAGACTCATCCTGAGGAAGGTCGTCTTGTGTGCCAGCAGTGTTCGTTGCACTGTCGTCGCTACTACTGCTGCTAAAACTACTATCGTCGTCATCATCAGACCCTTCTGTAACCTTTTCAAGAGGCTCACCCATTGCAGTTGGCAGATTTTGTAAAAATGGATCAACAACATGTTTATCTTCAGGCCCTTGTGGCTGATAACCATCCTCCTCGTCATCATACCATCGCAACCGCTTCTCCCTTTGCTCAGCTTGGAGTTTCCTAAATTGCTTCAACTTGATGCAGAAACAGACGCAGAACGCACATATAGCCAACCCTACTCCCGATGCAACACCAGCAATTATATATGTATTTGCACTATTGTCGGGATAAATAATAATTGGTTCTGGCTCAGGCGTGGGTGATGTAGTCGGCTCTGTATTGGGCCAATCAATATTCGATGCTGAGACGTCACTTAAATCATCCCAGAACTTTGATGTAGTTTGGGGATGTTGGATATGCTTCGGGCTTGTGAAGATTTCAACAATTGTATTGCCAAAAGACTCCACCCAGGATTTGACATAGACAGACCAATCTCTCATTCCTTCAGGTGGTGGCGGACCATAACTAATTGTGACATTTGTGATTACTTGTAGTACTGGTTTGGGATCTCCAATCATGATTGCATCCGACTCAAAGCTTGAATCAGCTTCATAATCTTCAGGATTTGGAATCTGGTAATCTGTTACAACATCGACGACTTTTACATTCACAGTATTGAGGCGAGGTACGAGCATGTCATACATGAGTCCTTCATATATCTTTTGCTCATCATTGGTCATATTAACACCGTCTGGAACACCGGTTAGGAAAACATTGATGGGCACAATTAGTGTCTCGGTTAACACAATCGGGGCAGGCGTTGGTTGATCTGACATTGAATCGAGTTGATTTCCTATCACGGTTGGAGGTGGAGTCGGTTGCTGCTGACCTGGGAATGCAACAAATGGAGGCTCAGCCTCAGCATGCGATCCAAACTGAAGTCCAAGCAAGGCCATCACCTTCTCGAAAGACCGAAGTCGATCGTCCATATCAGTAATAGGTCTATCTGAACAACCATCCTCATGACATCCAAGGAGATGAATTCTTGTCACGGCAGCAAAGAAGTCTGTTCCAACTAAATCTTCGTTGACATATCTTGTGAGTTCATCCATGTAATTGAACCCATTCTTGTTGTACTTTTGAACATTATCCATCCAGTGATACATACCCGATATCCAACGAAGAGAAATAGACTCTAGTCCGGTACAGATCTGACCAGGGTCAAGGCATAAATCAATATCAGGAAACATTGCATTCTCTGCGCCCTCTCTGTCTGCCTTGGCTTTGCCTAAATGGTAGTTCAGTTTGCCAAGTATGCATGTTCCCTTGACACTTAAGCTGCCTCTTCCCCACCAGCAGCATCCTTCGACATCTGTCCTTCCGACGGCGTTGGGTGTTGGAGTTCGATCAACCTCTCTTCCAACCATGGCATCCCAGAATCCCGAAGTTCCATACATCTCCTTCGAGCCGCAGTAAAATGGTCCAGGAGCACCTGCCCAATGACCTCGACTAGTTCCATGTGCTTCCATATTGGCTAGTTTCTCGACATTTAATTGTGTAGTACAGTCATACTTCATATCTTCCGGTGCTTCACATTGTTCATTCTGATAACTCCTACCGTTCTGTCCGCATGCGTTACTAATAGGGAAGCGATGTATATCTTTTCCATCGTCGAGACCAATACCGTCTGAGTCATCATTTGGTAGGTATTCAATATTTGTTTCATCGCATGCATCGTGGATGATTGAATCGACCATACTCATGGCAAGGTAGGCGGCAACATTGACTAATCCATAGACCAAGGAAGATTCAACACGCTCAGTGGCACCAAGAGCAACTTCATCAAAGGCTGCAGTATTCTGTAATCGACGTTGAGGTTCACCATTGGTGGCCGTGCCTGCTGTTCCAGCACTGTCCAACTCGTCTTCAGTCATAATCTCTTGACCAGAGCCAAGGAAGAACATGGTTCCATCGACGCCTTGAGTTGCCATTGTTTTCAAAGCATCGTAGAAGTGACGATATCGATACGTATAACTCGGAAAGGTACGTTTATCCCAAGTTCGATAGACGAATACCCCTCGTGTAAAGGCTCCTGCGCCACCTCCACCGGATATCAACTCTCCTTCTTCTGCCCTGTTTAGATGATCTAAAACAGCACTAACGACATATTCATCTTCTCTTAGTTGAACTTGTGATGGACCCTTAGGAGCTGGGGCTGGCAAAGCAACGACAGTTCCATCCTCATCTGTTGCAATTGTTCGACAATCAAAGTTGGTCTCTTCCAATTTACGATTGATTGCGTCTAATAAGGGTGTATCTAGATTCTCCATCAAGTCACCACTCATTTCCCAAACGAAGAGACCTCCTAGGAAATTCATATTGACATAGTCAGCCTTATCACAGACGGCTTGTTGGTCGTCATACGTGACTGTCGGTGTGTTGAGGTAAAGTTGAGTTGTGGCGAGTGAAGTTCAAAGTGTGTGTAGATATACATTTACATCACACACAGTATTACTCACCTAATCCAGTACCATCCTTAAAGTATGCATACTGTGTCTTTGTAGGTTCATGACGTTTCGATACCATCGACCCTTTACTCAACTTGTTTAAGATGTTATAGTAAACAGGCGTGCCTAAATCTTGTGGCCAATTAGCTTGGTCGACAAATCCTCCAAATCGTCCTTCAGTTTGAGAATGAAAGCCATTCAATTCAGTAGCATAGGAGAACGTCTTGCCATAGAAAGGGACGCCAATACTAATCTTCGAAGCATGATCACCAGCACCACTTTCATAATAATTCTTAACACAACCATCGACACTTAATCCTGGTTCATTATCCCACTCTTGATCATATAATGGTGAATTCACACCGGTTACTGGTTCCATCTCATTATGAAAATCAAATGTCATTAATGACATACCATCTAATACTTGTGATAGGAATGGTACATCTAGAAAGTTGATGTTGGCAGGTCCACAAGGTAGTGCTGAGAAGGTAAAGGGAGACATGTAAGATGTGAGGAATATGATAATGTGTGCATAAAAAGGAAACTGAATACGAAACGCTCATCATTTTGTGCATAAGATGTGCACAAAGCATATATTTTTAGTACAACTCACCAGCAGTTAAACCAAAGGCACCTCCACCTAATGGCTCATCGCCTGAAGCTAGTTGATAATCATTCAACGCCTCACGAACTTCAAGTAGTAACTTGTTGAAGTTTTCGCGATCACGAGGTGAGCCTCCGTGAGGTTCATATCCAGGATACTCCCAGTCTGTGAAAATGTACAAAGGAGAGAATGAATACATGAGCTTGGAAGTTAACATACATTCTGCAATCAACCATTTACATATAGAAAACTGACCTATATCAATACCATCAAATCCATAATCAGCAATCAACCCAACACACTCTCTAGCAAATCTTTTCCGTTTATTCACATCAGCTGCAACATCTGGAAAACTCCCACTCAATGTCCATCCACCAATACTTGGATATATCTGTGCACCACTTGTATGTGCACGATAGATCAATCCCTCCTTGTATTTATGTATATTACAAGACTTTGAATTGGGAAAATTACGATGACATTGTTCAAAGTATTTACATGGCGTTCCATCCTTGTTTTGTAGGGAACGTCTTCTTGTAGTAAATCCAGATGCACTACTGTCTCCCCCAGTACTACTAGTACTAGTAGTATCACCAAATGCTAAATTACTATTATCATGATCATCTTGATTCTTGGCACCACTCCAATACGAACTATCATCACCAACTACAAATCCATCATCCCGTCCATTACCACCTTTACATCCCTTACTCAACTCATCCGAACTAGTAGCAAATTCATACGGACCAAACAAAACATTTGGATCAGCCCATGAATCAGTGCCGTAAATGTATCCATTTGAATTTGTTTGAAAGAATGAATAATTGATACGTGATACTTTTTGTAGATTTAGGTTGGTAGGTGTTGCTAGGGAGGATCTGTCATACCATTGCCATGCTGCGTATGATCCTGTTAGGAGACGTTGTCGTGTTGTTTTTTGTGTATGTGACATTTGTTCCATTGTATCTTGGTTGTTGTCTGACATTTGTTGCATACTACTCTCATTTCCTTCCTCTACATCATTACTCCCTTCACCCTCTTCTTCGTTATCTTCCGACAAGTCAGGAGGAGGAGGTCGATGGATATCAAAATTTGGATTACTATATTCATACTTAGTATTGGTATCATATTTACTATGTTTGGTATTTAATTCTTGTACAGTTTGGAGGGCAATGTTTAATCTTGTCATTAATTCTTCTCGTGATATATCATCTTGTTCTGCATTGTTAGAATTGTTGTTGGTATCTTGATTATTGGTAGAGTCTGGAGTATTGGAAGTGGATGAAGATTGTGCTTGTATATCAGAATCAGAGTTACTACTACTAGATGATAGTGGAGGTGGTGGCGGTATTGAATTGTCATTACCAGTATGCATTGTCCATTGTTGTAACTTTCGACGTGGTGGTGATAATCTATCTTTGGTATTAATTATAGTTGATGATGACTTGCCTCGTAGAAATGATGTTATACTCCACCCATTGTTATTGTTCTCCTCCAATACACCACCACCAGCATCAGCAAACTTGTCAGTAGAGCTCTCATCACCTACTACCACTGCTGTTGTCGGTGTTGTACTACTCTGTCGTCCTCTACCAACTAAATAAACACTACCCAACAAATTTTGATTTATATAATTTAATGATGATTTATCATAACTTAATAGTTGTATTTCATTAATTGATAAGTTTAACCACTTTTCATTATACCTGGTAGTATGTTCATGTGATATTGTTGAGTTTGTTGATGAAGAAGAGAGTGTTGAGTTATTGTTATACTTTGAAGGAGAGAGGGTAGAGTAATAATATTGATGATCACTCGATTGTTGTAATAGTTTACGCAAATTTATCATCTTTCTATGCTCTTCATCTTCCTCTTCCTCGTCTTTATTATCACTATTAGTAGTAATATCAATGTTATATTGATCATCAATGTAAGGAGAGCCACGTAATAATGAATATGATGATGATAAATCAATATAATTTGCATTCACAGTTGTTATTGTTGTAGTTGGTATTGCAATGAATTGCAATACTATTGATAACATTATTATGCCTGATATACGGTGGCTATGATAATTAATCATATTTTGATAATGTGTAAAGCGCTATATTATCATTGTTCTATCTTGTTTATTTGCGGCTCTAATAGGCGCCAGCAGATTGCTCGTATGAAAGCACACCATTGTTTAGTTTACAAATGGGCTTCTGTATACTGTGACTGCGACACCGGTACGGTTTAGGGTAGGGGCTGTAATAATGAGAGATGAAAGTAGCTTTGGTCTCACAAAATCAAACTTGCTACTTACTTGAATTACACTGGTGGATTTGTCTATCTTTAGTTTCAGTTATCAAAGTTGTACATATGATGTGCACAGATTAAATAATTATGACACAAGAGATATATACTCACATCGATGTGTGAGTTGATACTTGAGTAGGTATGAGGTCAAAAGGTATAAAGATGTTCAATCATGTGTCTTTGAGTTAATATCAAGAACATCTTTTCTAATATTACAGTGTGTAATCATATCTCTATTCTTGTTACATCGCTTTTTTGTTGCCTCACAATATATGAGTCGCAAGTGATAAATGGCTGCCGCCTCTCTAGTACCTCACAATATGAAATCTCAACCAGCTGAGCCTATGGACTCTCATTCCTAGTAGACGATGAAGAAGCAGATTGCAAACGTTGCTGTTTCAACACTGCTCCTAAAATAGTACCCTTGCTACTCAACAAAGTATTACTCAGCAAGTTGGCACGTCGCTGTTCATCTTGTGACTCTTTTGTATTAATACCTTGATCAATATACGAGGCTAGTTTTCCGTATTCATCTTCGGTACTTTGTTCATAATCATCACCATCCTCATCTTCCTCATGCTTGTTTTGTTGCTTTTCTTCTTGCTCGTCTTTATTTAATACTCTTATATTTTGATACTTGCCACTACTCGGACTAGTTGTAGTTTGTTCTATATCATTGACTTTAGATTCTCTCTTCTTCTTGGCAAGCAAGCTCATTTCTGATGAAGGAATCTCATCATGAAGCGATTTGATTGACTGAACTAGTCGTTTAACATCTTGACAGAGCTTGGTATGTTCGTCGGCTTCCATTGTAAATTGTGCAAACTTGTTGAGAGAATCATCGTCTTCAATTGATGATACCTTATCATTTAGATTAAGAATCGCCAGTGATAGAGAGAGGATAAGCTCGGAGGTAGATTCCAGTCTCTTTTGCTTTGTTGACAGTACTGTCTCTAAAGTTGTGATGTTGTCTTGAACTTCTAGATCTGTCTTGACATCAGCTTTACTGCCTGACAGTCGAATCTCCTTGATTTGACTTCCCAACGACTCTAGCTTGGATAGTTGTTGTTTGACTTGTGCCTCACCTTGCTCTTGGCGAAGTCGAAGTAGTTCTGTTTCAGACTCATCTAACATCGCAACGATTGATGTAGTAGGGTCTTGACTACCAGTGACTTCAATTAGTTTCTTCATCGGGTGAAGTGTCGCTGATGCCTTGATGCCAGCCTCGATGCTCTTGACTGCAAACGTTGGTTTATTCTTGAGTTTGTTTTCTCGTCGCCTAGCAATCTTGCCTTCAATCCTCGCCCTGCGTGAAAAGGACGCTGGATCAAACGACGCAACTCGAGTTGTCTATAATTGTGGAGTTAAAAGTAAACAAGATATTGATTAGACATGCTACATAAAGCCATAGTTAAGACATCTTATGAAAAGAAACTAACCTTTTTCCTTTCAGCTTCTTCATTTGCTCTTAGGCGCAATGATTCAAGCATGGGCTTGATGCTTGACCTTTCATGTGTTGTTTCTTGTACATTTTGAGAAATATACTTTGACTTGTCTTCTATTAGTTCAGTTTGCTTGAGTATAGAGTCGTTCTCGGAGCTCAAATCTACGATCTGCTGTTTACTGAGAACAATTTGAGATCTGAGCTGCAAATGTTGACTTTGATTAGCGCAGCTATGTAACTGGAGTAGTATGTCTTGGTAGTGTAGATCAATGTTCGTCGCCGTGTCACAAAGCTCGTTGAGCTGATCAAATCTACTTTGCAAAGCATCAATCGCCTCCACTCCGTCACTTATTCTCTTGTTTCGATTTCCATCACCCAATTGTTTCAATCGCTGGGAATTGATTTGCTCAGCAAGTTGCCTCTCTTTTGAAGCTACTTCGATTGTAAGGGCATTGTGGATACTCTTGAGCTCTTGTAGTTGATTCACAGCTGTGCGGCTTGTGTCCTGATCGGATTCAATTGCTCTTTGCTCGATATTGCTCTCCCATGTAGTACCTGAGGAAAATGGAATAGCCGTTGGGTTCCTCTTTCGTGGCTTAGACTCGAGCTTGTCTAGCTTGGTAAGAGCAACACTAGGGTTATTGAGAGTTTGTATCATAGCATTATCTCTCACAGACAGCTCCTCTACAGGCCGTGAGGTAGTGGTGATAGGAGTTGTGGGCTTTTGCTTGATCCTTGGCTGGGGATTCGTGTCATGTGATTGTAGTGCCAGGTATGGAAACTGTATCCACAGCCATCTATTGAAAAAGTATTGAGCTTCTGATTGCCTACTTGCTCCTCGAGATCCTCCGGCATGGTTGCTTTGAGCTATGTCGAGTGCTTCTAGATACTCATCGGGTACTCTCTCACGAAGAAAGGCTGGTAGATCAACGCCTAGAGAGATCATGCCAGTGTCGAACCACATCATAACTTCACATATAAATCTGAAGGCAAGGAGTGGCAGAGTAGACATATTAGATTCATATCAAAAATCATATCATAGTATGCAACCTAAATAGCACCTATCTTACCTTGTCATTAATGAAGTATGCTTTGCAGACGGACTGCTCAGTTCAATCCATCTTTGTAATGATTTATTGTATTCCTTAACGATATCAAACTTGATCTGAGTCGACGAGCTCGTTAAGCAATGCAGGTAGTTAAACAGCTCAGCCTTCAAAGAAGTACTATTAAACATAATGTCAAGGGTTGGAAGCCCAACTAGAACCTCTTTCAACTCGGAAAATCGTTTGCACTTCTTTAAATGCCACGGCAGTTCTTCGCAATACCTTAGAGACGGCTGCTGTTTTGAGAAGTAATCAATAACAAAGTTACGACTCTCCTTCTCTCTTGACTCGTCTTCGATGTACTTCGACCAGATGACATCTCGTAGCAAAGTATTTCCGTGAGGTATATTCAGTACTGATCCAGTCTCCTCGCTATCCAAGGAATTAACCCCAACACATTTGAGAGTCTGAAGAAGATTCTCTTTCTGTGTGTCGTTGAGAGGAGAGGACGAGTCGCCTCCTACCGAAACATTACGCACAAATGCACTAACACGTCTCTTGCCGTGTGTATATGTCCGAGCCATTCGCTCAAAGTGGTCGAGAGTTTCTTGATAGTCTATTTCTCCGTCGCCATTACTGTCAACTTCCTCGATTAGTAGACGTACCTCTTCTCTACTAGCGTTGATATCTAGCTTCTTTATGCCCTTGTAGAATTCTTCATACGACAATTCTCCGGATTTATCACAATCAAATGATCTGAATACATCAATGAGTCTATTTTTCTTCTCGGCCAGCAACTTAACTATCTTAACCTTGACAGGTATTGCCGTTCCTTTCGTGGCAGATGAGAAGTCAGCATTCTGTTGTACTCGTTCTAAAAGGTCAAAGAGTTCTGTCTCATGTAACCCATGTCTTGCAACAAACAATAAACATAATGATTCGCCTAATAAACTGACAGAGTCTTCAAATAAGGTGAGCATTCTGTCGATAAGTTCCTTTGAACTGTCAACATTAAAAGCAACCAAACAATGGTTTACACTCTTGTAGCCTGACGTAACCGCATGACAAATACCTGCTAGCATTAATGTTACGAAAGATACATTTGTTGCCAACGGATGTGTCGATACAGTATCAATCACTTGTGCTCGTATGCTAGGATGTAGCGTTGTAGAAGATAATGATAGATATTGTTCGATAAAGTTGACAACCTCTGAAGTGTGAATTGGTTGTAGTGATATCGTTGGCCACTTTCGTCGAGTAATCTCGTCTAGTACCTGCTTGGCCCTACTGTTGCGTGATGTAGAGTATTCTGTATCATTCGTTGATGATATAGATGATGGTATTGCAGAAGAAGTCGTTGATAATATCATTCGCACATTTGTCGGAAGACTCAGAGGTAAGAATTTGAGACCGAAATCTTCAATATCAACACTGCATATATTGGATAAACCATCGAGGACAATCACAACTCGTCCCTTCCTTGAACATCGTTCTAGTAATCTAGGGAGCACCCAGCTAAGTTTGTCATCGGCTAGGTTCATTTGTTCTTTAATTTCAAAGTGAGCGATAAGTCGCAAGACAAGTCGTCTAAGCAGGTGAGTGACTTGTGTAGAGAGCCTTGAGCAGCCAATTGAATGGTAGAAGGTGAATTCTTCGTAATCGAGTCGTCTGCTTTGTATGGCGTTATCTTTCCTTGATAGCCAGCTGGACAATAATGTTGACTTTCCCGTCCCTGTAGCCCTGACGATGACTAAAGGCTTGGCATTGTCGTCGATAGTCGTCTCGCAATACATATCCAACTCTTGCAGTATACTATTCTGGGCAGTGACGTCGACATGTTGGGGTACACTGGCAAAGGAACTGTGCAGTTCCTCCTCCAAATTACTAAAGCAAAACGATTGATGATCCATTGTCTATAATTCAGTTGTGCTGAATATTATCTGTCTTTCAGTTGTGCTGAATATTACCTGTCTCTATATAGTCTATAGGGTATTTGTATCACTACACAATGATGATGCGGCCTTGGATATCCTTCTGTCGTTGTTAGGCTTTTGCGCATGAGTAATAATATATTCTTATTATCATCAGCAGCCGACTTCATAATGTATGTCGTTGTTTTTTTTTCTTTTTAAAAAAGTACCTCTTACATGAACATACCTTTATAATCACCACTTGTATACCTTCACAACTTCTTTCAAATCAATCATTGTCATTGGTCGGGAGATATATACAGCACCACCGCGCTAATCACTACAAGTAATATATAATACCGACCGCAGCTAATCACTACCAAAGTAATATACAGCACTGACCGCAGCCAAATATTCATAGCTAAATACCACAGCAGCACCATCTCAACGATGCCAAAGAAATCTGAATCAATAAAGGTCGTGTTTAGAGTACGCCCCCTGAATTCAAAAGAAAAGAATGATGGCCGGAAGATAAGTACAATTGCGCATGAAAAGAGTGGCGTAATTGAAGTACGCAATCCTTCACCTGAACATGAAAGCGATGCAAGTAAAACGTTCTCGTTTGATAGTGTATTCTCTGAGCATTCTACTCAACGGCAGATATATGATACTTGTGCGGCACCAGTCGTTAGCTCTGTCCTTGATGGATACAACGGCACAATCTTTGCCTACGGTCAAACCGGGGCAGGAAAGACCCACACGAGTACGTTCTTTGTCCGTCACGTCGTTTGTTGTGTGTTTGATTATGCTCCCTGACAATATATTGCTGTGTATATTACATCACTAACCCTCACCTCATCATATACCAATATTTTTTTAGTGGAAGGAGAGAACGATCCAGCATCGTTAAAGGGCATAATCCCCTTGACATTTGAGCATATATTTGATCATATTGCATTGAACTCTTCAAAGGATAAGTACCTTGTTCGAGCTTCTTATTATGAGATTTATAATGAAGAGATTCGTGATTTACTATCTCAAACTCCACAGCGTAGTTTGGAACTCAAATCGGCTGACAGTGGTGTTTATGTTAAAGATTTAACGGGTATTGCTGTCAAGTCCGTAGAAGAGATTGATGATGTGTTGCAACGAGGCAAGAAGAACCGTTCAGTTGGTGCCACGCTAATGAATGCTGGCTCCTCACGCTCACATTCTATATTTAGTATTGTTGTGGAGTGTTGTTCAACTGATGATGATCAGAATGAACGTATTCATGTAGGAAAGCTCAATCTGGTAGATCTTGCAGGAAGTGAACGTCAAAGTAAGACGGGTGCTACCGGCTCGCGATTAAAGGAGGCTACCAAAATCAATCTCTCATTATCGGCACTGGGCAATGTCATATCCGCGCTTGTTGATGGCAAGTCAAGTCATATACCCTACAGAGACTCTAAACTTACCCGCATCCTTCAAGACAGTCTTGGTGGAAATACGAAGACTGTAATGTGCGCCAACGCCGGACCAGCAGATTACAACTATGATGAATCGTTGTCTACTCTAAGATATGCCAATAGAGCCAAGAATATCAAGAATCGACCTGTCATTAATGAAGATCCAAAGGATGCAATGTTGAGAGAGTATCAGGATGAGATTAGCCGACTAAGGAAGCAACTATCTCAAATATCATCAGCATCTTCAACTCCAAGTGCTACCGCCAATAACAACAGGGAAGCAGTAGATAAGGAGAACCTTCAAAGTCAGCAGATTGGCAAGACCGAGGCCGAGATGGCCAAGTTGAGGATGAATCAAGATCAGAGTGCCGAGGAACGTACTGTCTTGCAAAAGAAGCTTGACGATGAAATGAAGGCTAGGATTGATACCGAGAACCAACGCATCAATCTTGAGAAACAGCTGAAGAAGATGGAAGCTGAGTTGATGATTGGTGGTGAAATTGTTGAGGAGGCAGCCAAACAAGAAGCTTCTTTACGTCAGGCAAATCAAGATCTCATTGCCAAGCAAGAGAAAGAGTTGGCCTTGACTCGACAACTCAATGAGAACGAAGAAGAGAAACTGCATCTAGAAGAAAAGTACAGTTCTCTGTCTGAAGAAGTCACCTCGAAGACCAAAAAGTTGAAAAGGATATGGTCCAAATATCAACAGGAAAGTCCGCGTTAGTATTGTTTTGTCATATGAATTCGTGTGTTCAATATGAAGTATCCACAAGGCCACTACTCCATTTGACCTTACTTTGCCTTTATTAGATTGTCTTTGCAGGCCGTATGCCCTAACATAAGTTACTATTATCTCTCTTCTCATCCATAAACTGTGAAACGCGCATCTTCCAGAATAAGACTGAGCTCAAAGATTTGGAGCATGAGTTCCTGGATGAGAAGAATGATATGCTGGCGTCGATCCGAGAGTTGACAAAGCAAATCAAGCTCAAGGATTTCATCATTTCCAACTTTATCCCACCAAAGGTGAGTGTGTTGTAGCTTGACTGTTGTGGTATATCTGTCTCCGGCTTATCACTCATCTACCCCATTTTGTTATTACACCTAGTATGCACTATTGTATGATGATATTGATAACGGAGGACGTGCAGTATGGGATGATTCCGAAGAGAAGTGGAAGATTCCCGGCTTGGCGTATGATGATGACAATGGTCAACCCAAAGATCGAAGTATGACGGAGAAAAGTCTACACAGGCCAGAATCAGACTATGCTAGACAACGTAAATTGGATGATCCAAATCCTCGATGGCATAGTGAAGATATTGTTGAATTAGATCTTGTCATGCCAACTCGAAGTAATAATGGAAATGCTGCCAACACAACTTCCAAGATTCAAGCCATACTTGCAATGGACGTCAATGCCAACCCAACTAAAACGACCAGAAGGCTCAAGCAGCGTGAAGAGAAGTACTTCACTGCTACTGATAAAAAGAAGAAGTCCAGTAGTAGACGAAAGGCAAAGTCGCCAAAGTCTTCTCACTGATGATGAACACCACAATACTTAGATGATAATGTAACAACAACTTGTATACAGACACATGCTCTTTTTTTCTTTGTTCCCCTCTATTTTACGTTATGCCGTCTTGTCATTACTACTACTTCCAGAGAAGATCTCTTCCGATGTATCAAATGGCGGTAAATTATCGATTGAAACCGCTGTATAATCACTCGGGTTTGTTCCATCTCGCTTTGTACTAGTATTTGTATTCATTTGACTCGCCACAACATTTTGCAAAGGTGTCAACAACGACGACATGGCACGCGGTATAACATTGCCTGCCACCGCCGCAGCCGATGGTGCCGCCATACTTAACGCAGCCCCAGCCAATGATGATGCCACGGCCGATGCTGCCATTACATGTGTAGGATTTGGTAAAGATAATCCATTCAAACTAGACACATTAACACCATTTACAATTAATTGAGCCACCTCTTTAGAGCGTGCATCTAAAAACTCCCATGTTGCATGATATTGATCACCACTTAATGATATAGAACCACCACTAATTGTACTACCACTTCCTTCATCAGATAATAAGTGTAATTCACTTGATGCATAAGCTGCAATAATTGCTGTTCTATGAGTTGGACTGTGATTACCAACATTATTACCTTCTAATGCATAATCCAGCACAATATTAGCCATATCATCTAATTGCTCAGCAGTATTGTATGCATTTTGGGGTAATGCACCAATAGCCATACCCTCATGCCATTTATTACTACTAACGAATGGTAATACCATTGATAATCTCAATTGCAATGCCTTATGTATACGGTATGACACATTATCTACCGATTTATTATCATTTGTACTATTAGATCCCGTATTTTTCTTCTCTTCTTTTATTAATTGTTGTTTCAAACTAGCATTACATTCATTCATAAAGAATGATACCAAATCGGAACTACCAAAGGATGAAGTTGATGACGTGGCCTGACCAATGTACGATGGTGGTAAACCTGCATCTATTACTCCGCTGGCGATTGCATCATCTGTCCAACCCTCATCATGTACTCGTTGTAATGCATGAGTTAATATGGTATGTCTACGTTGGTGTAATATAGTATCATTGGTAGTAGATAGGTATCGACATTGTAATTGCTTTGAAAAGTCATGTGATGTGTTAAACTCTAATTTCTTACTTCCTACGAGGGTAGCTGTATTGAAATTACAGCATAATATTCTTGACGAGTTGGCAATACTCTTTGTTGATGTGGACTTGAGGCATTGGGAGAGACTGCCTCGAATAGATCGAGTGTAGTAGGGCAACACCATGGTTAAAAATTAAAATTTTATTTATTAGGTAATAGGTAAGATATTTCATGGTATCCTAAATCTATCCTAAATCTCTAGTACCTAACGAACTCTACGATATGATCTGATACTTGGCGGTTAAATGTATTCTTGAGAAGAATGGCAAGTGTGAAAGTGCTGAATGTCATAATCAGGAAGATACCCAAGATTGCTTATGTATAATCCTTACTTATCTTAGATAAATACTTTGAAGAACCTTATTAAAATGCAGACAGGTTCTTGATAAACTCATCCATAACTTCTTGTCTTTGATTTTCTAGCAGTTTTATCTCTTCAATAAAAGTCTTTCGTTCTTCAATTGTTAACATCTCCATCTGCTTCTCTTCCCCATCGTCATTCGTCGACATTAATTTTTCTTTTCTATCAGCAACATCTTCCAATACATTCATTCTATATCGTAATATATCTACTTCTTGTTGACTTGATATTAACTCATTATGTAATTTGTTCACTTCCATTTGATACTTGAATTGGTCAATATTATTGTTTGAATAAAGTATACCAATGTAAACTGCAGATGTTATATTGAGTATTGCCAATATAAGAAGTAGTAATGTAGATTTTGTTGATGATTGGTTATTTTGTGATTCTGTAAGTGGTAAATGAGGAAATGGTACTACTGGAAGCTCTGTCTTGGCTTCTCTTTTTGTGTTCTTGGCCTTTGTTTTGGTTGTGACATTTGTATCAGAAGTTTGAGACTTCTTTGCTGCTGCATTGTCTCTTAGTGATTTCAACAATGTATTACTTCCTACCGACGAACTACCTGCTGCATTACTCTTTGTAGACTTTACTTCCTCTTTTCTTGCAGAAGATGATGATAATGAAGTCTTCTTCTTGCCATTTGCAACAGCAATGGTCGATACGGTGTCTGTGGCTGGTCTATATCCAAATAGCTTGCCAAAGAAACCATTGTTGATAGGCGTAGTATCATCAGTACGAGCCTTCTTGGCTTCTTTTTCTTCGTCTGTTTTAGTAGATGGATTTGATCGCTTTGGCATGTGGAAGTAGTTTAGTTTGAATAATATATATACGATACTGACACAAAGCAATTTTGACACTTTTTGTGTGCGATGTTTACCGGCGTCTAGTGCTATTATGAGTATCTTTTGTCCAATTGCTACCGGTATATTTAAAACATCATTATCCGAAAGGACGTTATAAACTGATCTATAAATAGTATTGGCGGTATACGAATCGTCTAGGAGTTATTGCGGCGAGATCAATTAGCATATCACTGCAGAAAAGAACAATTTTTACAAATAGTCACAAGACCATGACCAATAAAAGTTCTGCAATCTATATCCTTTGCGGTCGCCTTGGACTTTATTTAGTAGATGATATACAAGTGTTGGTAGATAACCAATCATAGCATATCATAATTGACTGGAGCATCTATGTCAGTCAAAACTCGGCAATGGGCAATGATGAAAAAATTAAAAAAAATCCAACATCCTTTTAGATACATTACATTGGAAGTTAGTAGAGATTGATATCTATTATTATACATACTAATATGCTACCGCCAATTGCAAGACAGAAGAAGAGAAGTATTCATGAAACGAGTCCATCAAAACTGACATCTCCTACACCACCATCTGCTCCTGTTAGTGCTGTTGATAATAATAATAATACACCCACACGTCAACTAAAAGCTACACAAACTGCATCTATCGCTGCAATAATAGAATGTACCGCGGCAAGTCGTAACTTAATACCAGGATTGGCAGATCTATTCAGTAGCAATTATAAATCGTCAGAGGATAATAATGATACCGCATCGTCTACTACTCCGTTGTATCATCCTACATTGCCATCAGTTGATGCAGTGAAGAGTGCAACTTCTAAAATGATAAATGACAAGCCACCATTCATAACAATGTCTATTAAAGATACTGCACCACAATTAAAGTTGGAAGATCCTCCAAAAGTTAATGATGATGGTGAGAGTAGTAGTAGTGAAGATAAACTTGATTTTCAACGTCAATTGGTAGTAAAAGGTACTGGTATGAAAGGATATAGAATGTCTCGCGCTACTCAAGGTGTTAAGAATGGATGCTACTATTATGAAGCAGTGATTGGAATTGGCAACAGCAATAACAATAAAGGAGGAGGTGGAAGGGGAGTGAAGCGTTCATACCAAGATGTAGAAGAAAATAAGACAGAGAATGTTGAAAAGAAACAACAAGCAAATATGAATGGACATTTGCGTATTGGATGGAGTACAAGAGAAGGTGACTTGCAGGCACCTGTTGGTTATAATGAACATTCATATGCCATTCGGGACATTGAAGGGTCAAGAGTTCATAAATCACAGAGAGAGGACAAGTGGGGAGGAGTTGGCTTTGGAGTTGGAGATGTATTGGGAATTGCAATTTGTTTAGTTGAATCAAGTAAGAATAATGATACAACAACAGCCACCTCGATTGGAAGAGCAAGTTGTGATGATACTGAGAGGAAAGATACAAGTATACCAGATGTGGAAATGACCGATGCTGATGCTGACGGAGAAAAGAAGACTTCCACTCTTACAAATCATATTCGCTTCTTTATTAATGGCAAGCCCATGGGAGAAAATGGAATTGCATTTAACAATATCAATCCTGGGACATATCATCCTGCTATATCATGCTACAAACAAGGAAGCGCTCATCTGAACTTTGGCCCTCATTTTGTGTATCCGCCACAAGCTTCTGATATCGAGTTACATCCCATTTCAGAAGTTTGTACTTTACCTCCACTATCAGAAGAAGGAGTTGATAAGATACTTTCAGGCGATACCGGGAAACTATTCTTCTCAAAAAAGACTGATGATGCTATCGAGTTAGTCTTTACAGAGTTTGTCAAGATTGAGCTACAAGCTAGGTATGATGCACATATGAAGCATTTGATTTTGCATCGTAAAGAGATTGCAGCCTTGAGAAAGGAGAGAGGATTGTCTATTGATGATTTGAATGATTAGATAGAATGGTATAATTTTCTTAGTAGGTAGTGTCTTGAATAATAGAATATACAAGGTATGTGTAAGGTACAAGGTATAACATCTTGATAGTATCCTTCCGTCTTATGGCGGATACTTCACATATACATATGATAAAAACAGGAACCTAAAGAAGATAATAGTCAGCTTGATCGTAAGGGATGCATAATCCCAAAGAGCTCTGCCAAACCATTAATAGGCAACAAAAGCTGCAAAGCAGCACTCAATAAGACAAATGACGTACTGTTTCAAGTGTCACTTTGAGTAAGCAAATCTTCGCCTAAATTTCTCTAATGCCATCGACATGCCAAGCCCGCCGCCGAAACTGAACCAATGCTTAACAAGATTATCCTATTGGAAGCGCTTAAATGTCCTCTCATACTGATTGACAGTGCACCACCACCTATCACAGCAATTGAAAGCAGCACTGCTCATAAACTTTATCTCTCTCCTATATGGTATCATTGTCAGCCTCTTATTTTATTCTTCATTAAAATGGTATCATCAACAAGGAAGTCGTCCAAGAAGGTGGTTCAGGAGCAACAACAACAAGACCCGTATGCAGCTCCACAGTACAATCATCAGTTTAATCGACCAATGTACTCGCCACTCGGTCCGCCACCTCCAAAGAAGTCAAAGACAGGCCTCTTCACTTCATCGTCTACTCATGTACAACAAGTACCATCGAATGTCTTTCCACCACAGATACGATCATCGCCTATCACCAAAGCCACACCATCATCGTCAACAAAGAGGACATCGTCGTCTTCTTCCTCTCGTAAGAAGAAGGCAGCACCGAACCCTGCTTTACAGAATCCATACTCGACAAGTAGAGGATTGCGTCATTTTAGTATGAAGGTTTGTGAAAAGGTTGAGGAGAAGGGTACTACTACATATAATGAGGTTGCCGATGAGGTATGTCATATATGTTTCATGAGTTCATATATCATATCATAAAATCTTCATCTCATGTAAATCTACTTATATCTCGTGTTCTTTATAATTATCTCGTCTATGCAACAGCTTGTTCGTGAATTGAAACAAGCAGAGGAGGCGATCAACAGAGCAGCCATCGCTAGAGGTGAATCGCCACCCATCAAGAAGAACAAGCTAACAAGAGATGGTAAGATTCAGAAGAAGAATCACGACGATAAGAACATCCGTCGTCGTGTATACGATGCCCTCAATGTCCTAATGGCTATGGACATAATAACCAAGGAGAAGAAGGAGATTACATGGCGTGGCTTGCCTGGTTCGCGAGTACCTGGACAGGATCATTTTGGAAATGGTTCTAGTCTATCAACTTCCCATCATAGGGGAAGTGGTAAGAGTAGGAGTGAACGTGTGAAGCAGCTGCAAGATGAGGTTGCCAAGAGACAGGCGGATATCAAGAGGAAGCGAGAGTGTCTTCAGGAACTCATGACACAAAACGTTTGTTTCCATAATCTCATGGCTCGTAATCATGCTAGGGAGTCTGATATGCAAGAGACAAACATCAAGCAAGAAGAAGAACAAGAAGTAGAAGAAGAAGAAGCCAAGAAACAAGAGTGTGAAGAAGTGAAGGATATCAAGAATGAGAAGATACCAGTGCCCTTTATCATTGTTAATACGGACTCCAGAGCTGTTGTCCAATGCGAGATGTGCCCCAAGAGAGCTAACATTAGCTTCGACTTCTCGTTACCATTCGAAATCAATGATGATAATGAGATCTTGAAGAGACTTGGGATGAATCATACCTCGAAGGAAGAATTGGAACGATTATTGCCTCCTGATGTCTATCAGTATTGCAATTCAAATGGTCTACTCAAGGGCGTTACTGGCGGTAAGAAGTAGCTTCTGAGTTTAGAGGACGAGAAAGGAGTGCTTAGCATTTTAGAATAGTTGCCATAATGTAGATATCTTATCTTCTTCTACTCTAGCTGCATTGTTCCATGCCGAGTACTCAAAGGATAAAAGGTCATACCTATCTTATTTATTGTGGTATCCTTTTCTCACCTAAATAAGGTAGATAATAGTGAGATGATTTAATTGTAGTTGTTTAAATCGTTGATATGCGCCTCACTTACTTCCAATATTCTATGTAAATACATCATGTATCCGAATTGCAGTCTATATTGATCTGCTCTGGACTAAACCCAAGATATGGCTACGAAGTCTTCTCTACTACCCCACACGAAGGGACTGAGTTGAAAGCAAATGAGAGTGTGTGAAAGTCTAGGGAGCTGTTCTACAGCGTGTTCTTCTCTATCTTTAAGGTTCAAACCTGTTCTATTCATTCAACTAAAACCATCATGATCATGTATTATGCACTCTACCTTTCCTCTTTTGACTATGACTCTACTCCTCTCTTAGCTACTAGCCATTGATAATAAAAAATATATCTCTATTCTCTATCAAATCTCATCTACCATCATGAATTCCTTATCAAACTCTATTGTTTCACCATGCTTACTCTTTTGCTTTACTATCATGACTCCATTTCTTTGAAGTAACCTTATCGATTTGCTCCATCCAAATACGCGTTTTATACATACTAAATAAGTCCCGTACCAACTCTCGAAAGTCGATCCTTCCCTCTGCTTGGAAGAAAAACGTCAGCTTATTACGATCATATTGATATTCGGCATCAATAACAGTCATGGGAAGTCCACGCTGCTTTACCTTGGTAGTACATATATTGAGGAGCTCCTCTTCCTCCTCACGCTTGACTTCAAGTAACGATATCTCATCATTAGTAGCCGATCTCATGATCCTCTTCAAGTCACTGATACTGGCGGCGGCAGCAGCAGCCTGAGAAGAAGTAGTAGAAAGCTCTCCACTTCCAGAACTATCTTCCGTCCCAGACCTGCTACGAGTAGAAGCAATAAACTTCTCCACGGGGGTTATACCCATTACGATACCCAAGTCTTCACCACGGTCAGCTTCGACCTTCACATAACAGCCAATCTTAATCTCCCGTTTAACACGCTGGCCTAAGACAAAGTTCCTTTGACTACGCTTAAACTTGACTTGATACACCATTTTGGGCCCCGACGGGTTGGACGAGCCTGAACCAGCAGTCGCAGAAGAGTGTACCTTTTCTACAACTGGTTGAGGACGCGGTGCCATCATAAGCCTTGCAGCATAAGATAAAGGTTCAGCTGCAGCCGCCGGAGCACTTGGGGCCTTGGCATTCTCGACTGCAGTAGACATACTGACAGATTCAGTTAACACACTGACGACATCGTTATTATCACAGGTGATACTTGGTTGTTCAGCAGTATCGTAAGATGCTGACGAGACTTGTTTCCTCGGCGGAGTACTGACCGTCGACTGGCTGAGTACAATAGGAATAGGCTCCGTTTTATTCCTCTGATGCTGCTGCTGAAGGTCCCCACCCCCAATTACTGCACCACCTATGATGGCATTATCATTTTGAACAGAGGGATCGGTCTTGTTGCTACTAATCGATCCACTCATTTGGAGGGGAGGATCAATATTAGGTGCTTGATAATTCACAATAATTGGGCCACTATAACCCTGTGGTGCAAGTTGACCCTGTACAAGTTGTGCAAGCTGTGGCTGTCTAGGAGGAGGAGGACCTTGACTTGTTGGATAACCCTCGAAAGTCTTCTGAGTAATAATTGGACTAGCATGTCCAACAATCTCTCCGCGCTCATTTACAAGGAAGTGTTGAGCTGGAGGTATCGACCCAGTAGAACTCTGTCTCTGCATGTTTTGCATCTGTACAGGAGACTGCTGCTGAACTA
>Ga0214477_100697_pt1 | contig 21766 bp, 14 predicted proteins | sample M1_20Mar14CPVII9_FD_165058 | JGI IMG/M metagenome (GOLD analysis project Ga0214477, IMG submission 165058) | Marine eukaryotic communities from Monterey Bay, California, United States - M1_20Mar14CPVII9sort6BwellC16 | ecosystem: Environmental > Aquatic > Marine > Unclassified | place: USA...
TCAACATACGATGAGTAATGGATGGAGATGCGGTCCAATCTCCACCGCTCTTACCAGACTTCCCCCAAGGACGAATACGACCACTCTTTCCTGATTTACCTTCCGAGTAGTATCCAGACTTGCCAGATTTCCCAGAGTGGCAATCATCATCATAATGAGAAGGCCACTTCATCGAAGAACCAGAAGAGGCACCCGACTTGCCACTCTTCCCCATCCTCCAAGGATATCCCGACTTGCCACTCTTCCCATCGATGGAATGCATATTCTTGTAAGGAGATGGTGAAAGGTAGTGGTCCTTTGTCATATGAGAAGGAGGTTCATAGAGTCTCAATGCCCTACCATCATGATGATCACGTTGCAATGAATCATCTTCGGGTGAAGAAGATGATAATGGATGGCGTAGTAATAGGCTACTACTACCTGTAAACCTTGACGTACCCATGATAAAACCAACTCCTGCTGCAACAATGGCAAGAGCAACGCCACATATCATGGACTTTGTTTTAACTGGAAGATATGCGCGTCAAATAAGATAATGAAGATGAAAGAGAGAGATGATTGTAACATATGTTAGTATATGTGGTTTGCAAAGGCAATCAAACAAAGACACATGAAGATCAACTAAAGCAGTCAAATCGTCGAGACTTTATATTGAATACAAGCATTCAAACAATAAAACAAATACAAACGCGATACTTTCCTGACGATTTGTTGGTGCGCTTCATAATTATGTCTGAATAGTTTGTAGAATGTCGTTGATCTGAGATTGAGAATACCAGACCGGTAGGCGATAATATGCTTATATATAACTGGAGATAATACTGGCCAATTGCAATTGATTATGCTTGCTTTTCAGTATTATGAGAGGTTCGCTTGCCTACCATCCTCCTACATAGCATCATGCGCCATTTTTACCAATCCTCTGCCAAATCCTCTGCCAAATCCACCCGCGTGCCACTCTTATGCCCCAAACGAAATGGCAGAGGATTGAAATTATCCATGATCATCTGCCGAACGACACACATGATAACGGCTTTCTTTTCTAACTTGGGGTCATTTCTCATATGTGGTATCTTTTATGAGGTTCGAACACGTGTAATGTTTTGGAAGGTACGGGAAATTATAGGCCTATCGTATAACAGCTGCCTCGGACAATAAATAATGCAAGTTCATTGGGTAGATCTGGTTCTTTAGTGTTCGGTATCCTCCAACGGCTCTCTTTCTTACTTGTTTTGAAACTGTGCCACCAAGATAGCTCAGAGTCATTAATAGCGCGGGGTCATCTTTACGACCACACCTAACCCTAACCTTGAGGATAGTGCAAGGAAGTTCAAGAGTAGGTAGCTCGTCTGGATTGGCGGGATACGTCTGACGATATTAAGGCTAGAAAGATCATCATCATCTGATCCGATCTTCAATATCTTCATCTCTTCCTATGTTTCATTATGTGTTGGATAACGGCTGTAGCTATCTTTGACCTCTCGGGTGCATAGTATCTGTGTTCTCCAATTTTCATTTATTCTAGAGCATGTGTGCGGCTTTATCAGATGCGATCTTCAATCTCTTCATCTCTCCTATGTGTTGAATAATTGTTATGCCTACTTTGAACGGTGCATAGAGTAGGTAGAACTCTATTCATCCTCATTGTATCTACTATGTACAACTGTTGTCAAAAAGTCTTCCGACTCGTTGGATACAAGCTGCTATTTTGCTAATCCACCAGTTGAATGCCACTCTCCATGTCTGACGACGTCCTTCAGCATCTTCTATGTCTATGGGGAGGATGTATAAGACTTACTTTTCCACACCAAAGAACTTTTGCAATGTATAACTATTCAACTCAACATTCATTTCGGTATTATAAGTAAGAATGATATTAATCCGTGTTCCCTTTGTTATTTCTGATACACGATGGAGTGCATTTTGTCCGTGAAAGATGTAAATATCACCTGCACTTAAAACCGGCCGATGTATAATCTTGGAATGCTTTTCAAGTTTTTGTGATACTTCTTCTAAATCTAATGGCATTGTATCCCAATCTCGAACAACTTCTCTTGAGTTTGGTGCAAATTGAAATTCACCACCTTCTTGTGCCGGTTGCAATATCAATGAAACACTGTACGCTGATTGATCAAAATGCCAATGAAGACCGTCACCTTTGTGAAATATATTTCCATAAAATTTACCATATTTATCAGCGGATGGACATAACTTAGTTTGTAATATGGAACTAATGAAGCTAATGAAGGATTGTGATGTGAATAGATCATTCAATTCTGTATGAGCTGCTAAATCATGTGCATTGAGTATCAATTTTGATGATTTTAGTTGTATATGATGTGGGTTCAACGACGGTGACGAGACACTTTCACTACTACCATCATCTTCCAAGAATACGTTGTGACTATTATTCGAGTAAAAACCAATACCCCGCTGTTCTAATTCTAATATTGATGATGTGAGTTCATCTACTATTTCAGGTTGTAAAAAGTTTGGCAATTTAACAAATCCCTGACTATCCAATTGTGATATCGATGATTGTATTATAGATTGATAACTTGTACTTTTATAATCGTCTATTGGATATGTATCGAGATTGACAATCTTCATCATGTTTAGTAGAGTAGGAAAGGCAATAAGATAGACAAATGATTGCAATTATAAGAGCCCTTTAGAAGATATATATTGTATGTCCCCTACCCATTAGTAGCCAGGGAATATACTCGATCCGAGTTGGCAGTTGGGGGGTTTTATTCCCAAGGATACCGCGGGCAAATCCGCAGCTAGCGAAAGCATGACTACATTGAAGATTGACACACTGAAGACAGCCAAAGCTATCACTGGGCATTCACCTCCTAAGATCGTGGTTAGAGATTGCACGCTCGTTTGGATAGATGTTTAGTGACTATCTTAGACTACCCCTACCTAAAATCTATGTCATTTGACGTAATCAGCTAGGCTATATGTATTCTGTCAATTACGCCATTTGACCATAATCAGCCGGTATTGGTTTTGGATTGGTATCACAAGCTAAGGTGCCACATTCTTCTCCTATCAATACCTGAAAGAGTCGCTGCTTCTCATGCCGTTTCATCTAGAAGATGCGCATTATAACAGTTAACGAAGTTGGAGAGAGAAGATAGTAACTTTTGTTAGTACATGTGGGTTGCAAAAGCAGTCAAATAAGACAGCTAAGTTGTTCGAACTTACCTGACCTTTCCACCACTTGTTGAGCATACGTCGATCGTGTTGGTTGTGGTGCTGGACACGAACCGTAGCCGTATCATCATACACCTCATCTTCGCCGATAACACCAACTGTACTACCCAATGTATTGCCAAGGAGTACTTCTTCTCTCCCAAGTTGTGCTGGGGAAAATGGTTGTTCTGGACGGGCATGAGGTGAGGCTCGTATCACAGGTTGGACATATGCTAGTTCGAAGGGGTCGTTATCACCAATCATATTACCCAGAGAGTCCTCATCTTCACTTGGAACCGGTCTTAAACTTGGATTTTCAGGACTCATCTGCTGCTGTTGCTTCAGCATCTTGTCACGTCGACGCTGTTTTCTCAACTCTTCGTCATGTCCAAGGCTCATATCCATCACTGTGGCAACTTCTAAGGGTAGGAAGGAGCTTGTGGCATCATAACGAGCTCTTGTGGATCGGAGGAAGATGTATGTCAAACACATCAATGCAATTGTAGCATATGCCTCATGTCTTGCATCTTTGAGGATAAATTGTCCGGTAATGGTAGCCTGGGCAATGATCAATCCAAACACAAATCGACGAAAGATCTTAGGCCAGAACAAACCTCCCGTTTCAAAGGCACTTTCATAGACATATAGAAACTGATGTGTCCAAACGATGCGGCTTAAAAAGCAAAACACTGCACAAGGAATCAGAACAATCGGTGCCACTACCGCAAAGACGACACTAATGACTACCACCAACATGTCTTGTGCTAAAATCTTGTGATAATTAAACCACCCAGGATCATCAATAGGGCGCATGCCTATCCGAGTACTTCGCTTGGCTCTCAATGTTGAATTTGGAAAGAGTAATAACAGCAACGAAGCTTGGACAATGCTCACCATGCGGGCAATCTCTACCCCAAGTCCAGAGAAGGTCTTCAAGGTTACATAAGATACAAAGAAGGATGACATGCGAGGCAGAGAGTTACCCAGCATTTCAAATGCCGACTCTGGTGTTTCTAAGATGATTGCAAGGGTATCAAATACCGACCCAGCAATGGACGTTACCAGAAAGATGTTAAGGATCTGCCACATGAAGTATCGACTGAAAGCTTTCATCTGTGCTTCACTAAATGATATAATCCCCTCGGCTCTACTAACCCTAATGAATAACGGTGGCAATAGCTGTTGTAGACCGACCAAACATATGGGTTGGACGGTAGCAATGGCCGCTGAAAAGATGGAAGAGGCATGATCCAACTGATTCAACCTTGGTGATATAGATATCAGTGCCGATTCACTCACTAATAGAGAAACCAATGCAACTGGGACAATGTAAAAGGCAATTAGTAACAAACAAAAGAAGTCGGCAATAAATGTTCTTGTTCTTCTTGCACCCTTGGAGAAGTAGACATTCTCCCATAATATATCTCGTGGTTCAGGAGCAGTAGTAACTTCCATACTACCAGGTTTAGAAGAGTGCATACTCTGAATAGCAATAGTTGATGCGGTATATGTCCGCATAACCACAAATGCCTTATCAGTGACCTCGTTGGAATGATCTTCCATAGATCCATCTGCCCCGTCTTCGACATTTGGTGAAAAGTCGGATAGTGACCGTCCAAAGACTGACCCATCTCGTATTGATGTTGAATACTTCTTAATGGCAGTCTTAGCTGTTGCAAATTTGGCTCGTTTCTTCTTCTTGTCATCGAATGGATCTGTGAATGTTTCATTGGCGGATGCCTTGTATTCATTAGTTGATAGTCGATCCTCGGTCTCTTGATTCTCACCCTGTTGTACTACACCCTTTCGTCTAACAGTACCATCTGAATTCCGAGGAGCACCCACTGTAGCTGTTGGGGGTTTATATGATGATGCATTAGGTTTCTTCCTCTGTTTCAATGCCTTATCCCAAGTCGGACCACCACCATCAAATGCAGAAGCCAAGGTATAATCAATATCCTCCCTACCCTCTCCGGCACCCATCTTATCCATAAATCGCATAACACGTCGTCGTCTCAATTGTTCATTCTCAATACTTTTATTCATTTCTTCCAACTTGACATATAATTTGGAGATACGTTCCTGTGCCTCATCAATCACACCAATCTTTTCACACAAGTGACATGTCCAAAAAGCACTTGATATCTTCGGTATTAATCGATCATTTGATAATAATTTACGTTTTTCATATCGACATAATATTAATAATTCCTTCTCAATCTGTGCTAGTACACCTGTACGTTCAACTACCAATGATTCCAATTTTAATAAATTTTGACATATAGTAACACTCTTTACAGCCTCGGGATATACATGTCGAAAGTAATTACCAATTTTTCGTGGACTACGTAAATGTCTTGGTATGTTACTAACCAATACTGTACGTAAATGTGGTTCTTTGGATAATAAATATCGATGACGTATACTTGAATAGGCATTATATTCAATTAACAATTCCCGTACCACAATGATAGTTAATAGATATGCACCTAGACAATGTACCCATAATCGATTCGATCCACTTGATACATTTGCCATTGTAAATCTTAAAAAGTCGGTAAATAATAATGAATCGACGTATCCTTTTAAATCGTTTGCTGCGGCACGTCCACCGCCGGTAAAGTTTAGAGGGAGGAGTACTAGGAAGGAAAATACTGACATTTTGACTATACATCGTAATGCCAATCGATGGAAACGGAGGAAGATTAATGAATCAAATCCTACCCTGTTGATAATCTGTGTTTATTTGTATTTGTATTATGTTTTGTGTATGTTGGTGCATGTGATGTGAGCATTTTGTTGCAATTGATGAACAAAGTGTGAGCCAAATGTGCAACAATTCAACAAAAAGATCAACTAAACAATTAAATAAACTAATAACAACGTACCTCCTCATCACTCATAAATAAACAAACATTAACCCACGAAAAAGCACCATCAACAGGTAGCGGAGGCGGCACCAACTTTGGCAATCGATGTCGTCTCGGACTAACAAATAATGGACTAGTCTTTTGATTATGATAAAAACAACTTAAGAATACTAATAATATTACAGACATTATTAGGTACATCATTGTTAAGGTGGCAAATGACATGGATGAAGCGCGGAGGTAGGATACGTCTTCTACATAGGATGGTAAGAAGCCTAATCGACGGTGTGTTGATGAGATGTGTTGATTATTTATTGATGCTGTTGTTGTTATAAATTCATCTGAGTTGTAGTATTCTCCTGTACTTGTATACCCACTACTATTATTAACAATACCATCTTCATAGTAATCAGTATAATACTGTTGATCAGTTGGTCCTAACAAAAAAACAATAATTGGTTCAACAAGTTTTAAGAATAGTCTTTTACGTGTATAATGTAATTCTATCATCCATTGCGGTATATTGATATTGTTATTTGTTGCTGCCATATTGTTAGTTGATACCGAGTATATTGTGTCGGCAGCTGTATCAAGTGTGGAGTTTAACATATTATTCATTATTGTTGGAGTTGAGAGCTCAATTTTTTATGTTGTTTGTAGTTTGTTTTATCGACGGTATAAATTTCACACAAATATACCCAACCTTACACTACTTTATATATAGCATATATTCGACATTTAGAGATCTACAGGCGGAGGAAAGCGGGATTATTAGCGTCACCGTACGTTATTGAGTAAGCGTGAAGAAGAATCTCCTTGAGAGTTAAGACGAGGGGCTTTTTGCCCTTCAGTTTTGTCCGCCATTTTCAAAACAATAACAACGAGGGACGAGGAGACAACGAGGCATACATAGCAGCAGTCAATAAAAAAGGCAAGTGTGGCGGCATTAGCAGTACAGTATATTTACGACACATAGGCGGTGATTGTGAGTAGTATTGTTGTTACGACAAGAGGGTAGCGCATATCCGTGTTCATGTTGACATACGCACAAGGTTATTAACAAAAAAGAAGTGACAAGTAACATACTTTTATAATAGAATATGAACGCGATTGGCCAATGTATATTGCGTGGGGTTGAGAAGAATGATAATACACTGACTAAATTGATTATCTCAAGCTTTAATCCAACTCAATTTTCTTCTGAAAGTTATTGCGATTATTCGAGACTTGGTAAATATATTGCAGAGAATACCCAAGTAAAACATTTGGATATATATTCAAATGGTATAAAGTTGCGACGTGGTGACGAATATTTCGAAAAGACAAAGTATGATGATTTCTTCAATGGTTTGAAAAGTAATTCTTCTGTTAGTAAAGTCACCCTTCACTGCAACGGAAACGTTATTATTGGGTGGCATACGAATGGTACCATTTTTGATGCAGGTTTTTTTCACGAAGTACTCAAGACGTACCAAGAAAATAATGAACATATCACATCCCTCGAGATTATAATGGCCGATCTACGGAATGGTGGAGAACACGCCATTACTGAAACTCTGCAACGTTGTGCAAATATAAAAGAACTTGATATAAACAATATTGTTATGGGTGGAGTTCTATGGACTGCGAACTGTAGACAACTATTGGAGCCAGTAGTCGAAGCAGTTAGAGGTCATCTTTCAATAGAGAACCTTAGTTTACAATACAACCAAATTAGAACCGCTGAGTGTGAATTACTTGCCACCCTACTAGAGGATCCAAATTGCAATCTACGTTCTCTAAATCTTCATGGAAACATCATTGATAACGAAGGTGCTAGTTATATTGTCAACAGCTTGACCAATAATACAAAGTTGAGGAGACTGTTCCTCGGCAACTGTTCATTTCGCCAAACAGTAGTAGAGGGTGCCTTCTCCATAGTATTATGCGACACATCCAGTGTTAACAGTACATACTCATCAAATCATACATTTTATTCATTATCATTTGCAGAACACGCATATACCCGGTATACGCTTCCACAGGTTGCCTGTTCACTACAAATGAATAGAAATAAAAACAAAAGTCATGTTGCAATCATGAAGATACTACAGTATCATCCTAGCATTGATATGTCACCGCTATTCAAACTGGATACGGAAGAAGATGAACAGAGCCTAAAGGGTTTGCCCTATGTTGTTGACTGGTTTGAAAGGGCCAGCGAAACTACAGTTATCGATAGGCTGGAAAGAGCAAGTAGGGAAGCTGCAAAGGTGTGTTTGAGTTATGATTCATGGAATGAGCTAGGTAATTATGAGATTGATAGAAGAAAGTTATCTTCAATCTATCAGTTTGCTCAGGCTATGCCACTTTTATTAGTACCAACTGTCAATGTCAGCGAGGATGACAAGAAGCGAAAGAGAAATGATATCTAATTGAAATGATTTGTCTAATGGCGTGGTCGTTTGTTTTTTGTATGAGTATATGAAAGTAGAAACCTACTCATAAGTCCATAAGCACATAAATCTATAAGGGTATCCACATGATATGAAATCTATAATGGTATCCACATGACTCCTAGTGGGGTATAGTCCATTCTCTTTAGTACAGTTTATCTTTATCATTCGGTTTCATTTCTACATGAGGAATACCAACCCCTCTTACTCTTCTACTCTATCGAAGACTCGTACCTAGCATATCCACCTTCTTTACATGATACTCATTAAGTCAAAGCCAAGGTTCCACTCCTTACAAAGTCCAGGGCATGGATCACCCGCACAAGTTTCATGTTTCTCAATTTCGTCCTTGCAAGGTTCATAGGCACATACTGGATCATCTCCCGAGAAACACGCTACGATATCTCCACAAAAGTCAGCATCTCCTTCTAGCTGCTTACATACATCATCGGCCTCCCAGTCAATATCCATATCCTCAAAGACCTTGATCATACATTCACACATCCCTTGAACCCGTTTGATGAGTTTTGGTGAAGACAGCACATTGCTTCGACCTGTATTGCAAATTGCAATAGTTAGAGGAGAATTCAAAGGATGCGATTCACGTCGTATCAAGGATATAGATGATGTTGATATGCACAACAATATCAATACAACATACATAGATAACAAACAATACTTACCCCTTCATTGATACATTCAGCCTCGGCAGCTTCTCCAGCACTACGAGAATTCTTAGTAGCATCTTTGGCACCAGGCCCCTTCTTGGTTGTGGCGACCTTCAATGAACATTCTTATTGGACGTGGCGGAGGCAAGGGCGGCAAATTTAAGTAGATTCATGGTTATGAGTGATGATACAAGTGTGATAGAGGAGATGATAGTAGAGTTGTTCTTTAGATAATTTATGAGCATATTGTGCGCCGCCCATGCTCACAATATCTTTTGTCGGCTAAAATCTAAATCTCTTTAAGTCTCAGGTCATTACTTACGTAGCCCAATGAATAGAACCCACCCGCTCCCCTCTCAAAATTTTACTTTTGATCATTGATCAATCACTATTGTATTATATTAATTAATTGAATGACTTTACACCATCTAACCATTGCATATACCTCGAAGAGTCAAGGAGCACAGTAACAATAGAGGAGAAGAGGCCTCTTTCATATATCTAACAAAATCGGCGCCGAAGGAACACACTTGCAACTCAACTCTCAACGCTAAACTCACAACACACACTACCTACTCAACCATGCCTTCCTCATCCTCTTCATCACGACGTAAATCATCCAAATCAGCATCAGTATCAAGCACATCACTAGCCACACCAACAAATATCCAATCACTCCGTGAAATAGTCCAACAACACGTATTACAAAATGTCTTCGAGGCCTCAAATAATATAATCCAATCCCAAAACAACTCTCAGTCAGGTAGTGGTGGTAGTAGTTGGATGGTATTAGTAGTAGATCCAGAATCACTCCGTGTCATCTCCTCATCTGTAGGGATGTATAATTTAATGGAACAACATGTATCAATAGTAGAAGATTTAATGAAAAATCGTGCACCATTCCGTGATCAATCGGTATTGTATTTTGTTGAACCTAATAAAGAGAGTATTGAACGTATTATACAAGATTGGACACCAAAGAAGGGAGGTAATAGTAAACCGTTATATGGTAATACAATATTTTTATACTTTTTAGGTGGTTTAAGTGATGAGTTGTTTAGTATGATAAAGGGTTGTAAGGAATTGGTGAAACGGGTCAAGGTATTGAAGGAAGTTAATTTAGACTTTTGTTTAAAGGAATCTAGCGCTTTTCATTTTGATATGGGTAGTAATAAAACAAGTGGAGTTAGCAGTGGTAGTATCTACAGTGATTTATATCTATCAAGTCCATTACAAGATTCATCAATCCAAGAACGTATAATATCAAAGTTAGTTACAGTCTGTGCAACACTTAATGAATATCCACATGTACGATATCCAGCAAATAATGCAATGTGTAAAAAATTATGTCATTTATTTCAAACTAAAATGAATGAATTTGTTGGTAAGAATTCCGAATGGTGGTATAATGGAGATGGGTTACATCCCAATACTGAACGTAGTACTTTACTATTACTGGATAGGAAGGATGATTGTTTAAGTCCATTGATACATGAATTTACCTATGAGGCAATGGTAAATGATTTACTGCCTATTGATGATGATCGTATTACATATGAAATGTCAAATGCAGGCACGGCCAAGGAAGGTGAAGGCGCGACATCCAAAATGGATGCATTACTGAATGATAATGATGAAGTATGGGTTGAATTACGTGGTAAACACATTGCCGATGTTATACAAACATTATCCACCAAAATTCGTAACATTGTCAACTCCGGTACCGGTAGTGCATTAAGTAACTCGGCCAAGAATTCCGGAAAGGCATTATCAATCAATCAAATGGCCAAGGCTCTTAAAGCATTACCTGAATATCGTGAAATTATGAGTAAATTATCACAACATATGCAAATTGCACATCAATGTATGGATGTATTTAATGCACAGGGATTATTGGATTTGAGTGATTTAGAACAGACATTGGCAACGGGTAAAACTGAGGAGGGACGTACACCCAAGTTGAAGGAACTACTAGGACAGGTGGTTGTTCAATTTCGACAACAATCTGATTCATTAATTCGATTACGATTATTGGCAATTGTTATTGTTAGTCAACGTGGCTTGGGGTCACAATCAGACTTACAAAAGTTATTAAATGAAGCAAATTTATCACATGATGAATTGGCAACATTACAAAACTTAACAAAGATGGGCTGTCCAATGGTACAAGAAAAAGAGGGTAAGTTTGCCAAGTTACGTGATAAACGTGTTAGTTCCTTCGGGGGAGGCGAATCAGAAAGTGAATATTCCTCAAGTAGATACGTCTGTATCCTCAAGAGTATCATGGAGGATGCCGCCGCTGGTAATTTAAGTGTCGAGGAATATCCCAGTGTCATGCCACTACCGGATGCTGAACAAGTGAATGCCTCAAGTGTAAGTAAGGCCAAGAGTGTACGTAAACGTGCCTCGGCACAGTGGACACAAAGTGGGAGTATTAATTCCAACCCATCGAATAGTCTAATGAATAAAAAGAAGGGACATGGTGGACGACAGATTGTTTTCATGATGGGAGGTGTTTGTTACTCGGAATTACGTGCGGCACGGGAGGTTATGAATTCAAGTGGTACCGAGATTGTTATTGGTTCGACGCGGTGTATCTCGCCCAAGGATTTTTGTCAAGATTTACATAGTTTGGGTGCGGCTGGTGAGTTCTAAAGTGGAGGTAGAGGAAGAGGAAGGAGGGGTTTGTATTGGTTGTGTCAAGTTTACGATGGGGTTACGGGAGGTTAGAGTTGGTGATAAGTAGTGATTGTACAAAGTAAAAGTCTAGGCTTAAATGGTACTGTAAAGATTGTTGTGTATCATCTTCCTTTCACATGATGTGGATGGAGTCTTGAGCAACCATGTGAGGCCAGACTCGTGTCAACCCGAGCTAAGATCTTGCATCTGTCTCATTTACTGAATCTTTGCTCGATCTTTCTGCCTCCTAATTGAGTAAGTAGTACTCGTCTATGATTTGAAATGGCACGAGTTCATTCGTCTCCTCCCTCCTATGATTCTTTCTCTTCATACACCGCTAAGATCTCCCCTCCTCTTGCAAGTTGCTAGATTTTGTGCACATCTTATGCTCATAAAAATCAGGATCTCGTCAAAGCGCACCTTCTCCTCTTCATTCAGACACCACATCAATATGAATCTCTTAAAGTTTGCCTCCCTCATGACGGCGGCTACTACCAACGATAACAATCTTCTACTATCATTCATGAAGATGCAGAAAGACGACGCAAATGCTGCTGCAGAAGCCGAGTGTATGGACAAAGGCGTAAGTTTTGTGTTATTGATTCTGTCTTTGTGTATCAACCCACTCGTCATCTATATCCCCCTGTCTCTCTCTACCTTATTAGGTCGAAACGATGTGCTGCCTACACGAACACTCCACCAATGGGTTCAAGGGATGCGCCGAATGTATGATCAAGGTCTTTGAAGATTTAGACATTGACTGGGAAGGAGATTGCAAGGCATTAAAAGGAGATGCCGACTTCTGTGGTGATTGGGTTGCGTGCTTCTCGGGTGATGATCCAGCGTGTGCCTACAAACCTTGCAAGGATGATATCGAGGCCCAAAGCTCCTGTTCTGACGACTCATGCCCTGGTCTTTGTAAGGAGTGGAACCATGGTTTTGACTTAATGAGTATCATGTAAGTGTAGGGCAAATTTAATAACACCAACTGCCAACAGCAGTTCGTTTCGGATACCGAAAGGTAATCTCCCCACTTTCAGACAAGTTAGTATACAAGTACCATAGACGGATGCTGTTGCTATACTTTACATTTACTTATCCCTGTTTTACTCGCCCCTCTTCCGCTTCTTATCATCAGCTTTGATATGAGAAGTAGGTATAAACATCAATGGCATAGCCTGGGCGAATTGATAGATGGCAGAGAGCTTCCTCGCCTCGATATTGCATTCGGGAGCAATTGGCGAAGCTTCCGGCATGCCGATCTCAAACAAAGTAATGACATAAGGAAGACCTTTCAGATTCCGATCACCTTCTTTCATATCCAATTCAAATAGTGGGGTCATGTCAATGTTTGGATGGTATTGTATTATCTTTTTGATGGCAACATGTCTTTTGTTTGTACCCTCATTCAGTGATCTTAACCACATACATTTTCCACATATTGGCTGAGGAGCGGAAAGCGTTTGAAGTGCATGGTTGGAATGATATGTATCCATAATACTTGATGTTTTACACATTACCGAAGAAAAGGCATCCTGTACCACCCTTGTATCAATTGGCGAACCCTCAATGTAGAACTTGTTTAACGTTGTATTGTTTTCTAGACTGTTGGCAATAGCTATTGCACCATCATTGGAGACAAGATTGCGTGACAGCGACAAACTTTGTAAACTGCAATTGTTATCTTCGAGTAGTGTAGCAAGTGTTTCACATCCGGCATTTCCAATTCTATTTCCAGGCAATAGAAGCTCAACTAAATTATGCCCCCTAATTACTCGAATTATTGATAGTAGTTGTTCATCAGATAAGTTGCAGAAATTCAAGTTGATCGATTGAAGATTTGTGCTAACTCTTAACGTTTCACAAATGGTAGAGTAGCAGCATGTAGATTGGCATTATCAATGGATAAGCGAGTTAGACAGCGCTTTTTCCTGTATACATCCAATACTTCTTGAGATGGCCTCGTAATACGACCTGGGCACCGAATTACCAACTCTGTGATTGACGAATTCTTATCCAGACCGTCGATAACATCTCTTATTCCAAAGACTGCACTCTCATAAAAAGATGCATGAAACGTAAACCTTACAAGATGTGTGTTTGTTGCAATAGATACTCCAAGTCTAGTAATCTCACTCTTGTTATCGAACATAAACACAGCAGAATCATTAACGCCCCACGGTGAGAATGTCTCACCACCCATATCTAACTTTGTTAGTGTTTCATCGTCTGACAAAATCCTAAATATCGTCTCTTTCCCCTGTTCTTCAACGTCAATGGACTCATCACTACTACTACCACTATAACTATACCCGTCTTCTCCCGACATTCTCCGGCTGTTGTCTGAATCCTCCTCGGCCATCTCTTCGAGTTCATTCATAAAATCACTAAGTGATATGTTCTATTACTATTGTTATGCTAATGGAAGTAGAAGGAAGAAGGTGTACGTAATGACTCGACCACTAAGTATGCACCGGACTAAACCACCACTACAAATATTACTAAACACTGTTTTATTGAACGTATTGCCTATGTTCCGTACCCGATAATGTTTGTAAATTATATAAGTAGATAGAGGTTCAATTGCAAAATATTAGTGGTAGCCACCATAAACCACTAATATTTTGAAATTTGTGAACTAACGTTACACTGGCTCATTTGCCATACTTCCAATGATGTCAATCGTTTAACATGCACAATAGATGATAGTTTACGGTACTCTTAGTATATCATATGATTATTGACGGATGTTATAGCAGCTTGTTCATATGAGTGGTATTCACCACACTTTTGTTATAACTGATTCTCAATGGTTCAATTAGCGATTTTATATATACCGTAGAATATACACTCTCACTGTAGTCCTCGGTTATAAATTTGATTATTACTTGTGATGTTCAATACAGAATCAAGGCCTACAGTGTGACTGCTAAAGTGTGGCGGACAGACCTAAATCTGATATACCGATTATGTAAATCGTCGTGATAATAAGTCCTCAGTCCTCAATTTCATTTTGTGCCTCTGCGGCATATTTTGCTTTTGAGAGAGCATTATAAATTATATCAATATATATACCTATATTAAATCTATTAAAACCATATTATAAACCCTAGAAAAATGAGGTAATAGATAGCTGGCAAATTTTAATCTAAAGTCAGCTCACTGATTGCCATTAAGTAAAGTAAAAAATTGCGCACATCTTATGCACTAAACAATAAAAACAATCACAAAACAATCTATCACTGGCCTCTAATATCACTAGTATTAATAAACAAACAATGGCAGATGCAATGGATATAGATACGGGTGCCCCCGAAGGCTATGATGATATCGGTATGACAGACGCATACGGAGAAAACCCCGCCGACGACTCTCAACAACAATATACAACCACAGACGAGGATGGTAACATAATCGATTTAGATTCAATGCCAGTAACACAAGAAGATGCATGGGCAGTAATTTCAGCCTACTTTGAAGAGAAAGGATTAGTCCGACAACAATTAGATTCATTTGATGAATTTATACAAAATACAATGCAAGAATTAGTAGACGATTCCGGTTCCATACGTGTCTCGCCTGAAATACAACACAGTGTGGGCTATGATGAATTAGGATTTGATGAACAAATGAATTCCACAACGAAAAAAGTATTTGAAATTAAATTTGGTCAGGTATATTTAAGTAAACCCACCACTGTTGAGAAGGATGGGACAGTGACTAATATGTTCCCACATGAAGCCCGGTTACGTAACTTAACATATGCAGCGCCGTTATATGTTGATGTTACCATGAATGAATATCGTGTACCTACTGATACGAATGTTGGTGATCCAAGTGAAGATATGGGTACGGCAATATCAACCGAAGAAGCCCGTAAAGAATTTTTAGGATACGTCCCAATAATGTTACGGTCATTATTTTGTGTATTAAGTGATAAAGATGATGCACAATTGGCAGACTTGGGTGAATGTATCTATGATCAAGGCGGATATTTTGTTATTAACGGTTCCGAAAAGGTCATCGTTGCACAAGAACGAATGTCAAATAATCACGTCTATGCATTCAAAAAGAAACAACCATCGAAATTTAGTTGGGTTATTGAAACACGTTCCCAAGTTGAAAATTCAACTAGACCAACATCAACATTATATATCCAAATGTATCAAAAGGGTGGTAAGGGTAGTATTGAGGGGAATCAAATACGTAGTACATTACCATATATTCGTACGGATATACCAGTGGTGATTATTTTTAGGGCATTGGGATATGTAGCCGATCGTGATATTATTGAACATGTGGTGTATGATTTGACGGATGGTGAAATGATGGATTTATTCCGACCATCATTGGAAGAATCGTTTGTTATTCAGAAACAGGAGGTGGCATTGGATTTTATTGGTAGGAGAGGTTCCGCACGGGATGTTACCAAGGATGATCGTATTCGATATGCCGCGGGTATATTACAAAAGGAGGTTTTGCCACATGTCGGTACCGAGGAACATTGTGAAACTAAGAAGGGTTTCTTCATGGGGTATGCCGTACATAAGTTATTAATGTGCAAATTGGGTAGGGCCGATGAGGATGATCGTGATCACTTCGGTAAGAAACGATTAGATTTGGCAGGTCCATTGTTGGGTGGATTATTCCGTGTCCTTTTTAGGAAATTAACCAAGGATGTTAGGAGACATTTACAACGTTGTTTAGATGAGGGGAAGCATTTTAATATTGGTGCTGCTATTAAATCGAATCATATCTCGGATGGGTTGAAGTATAGTTTGGCTACTGGAAATTGTAAGTTTGTTGTGTTTTGTTGATGGATTATAGTTATTTTGTGCACATGATGTGTTCTAATTTTCATCTCGACGCCCGATATTTCTTAACAAACCATCTCAGGGGGAGACAAGGGTAACACGTCCAAGGCGGGTGTTTCCCAAGTGTTGAATAGGTTGACATATGCCTCGTCACTATCCCATCTCCGTCGTAGTAACACCCCCCTTGCTCGTACGGGTAAGCAGGCCAAGCCACGTCAATTGCACAACTCTCATTGGGGTATGGTATGTCCCGCCGAAACCCCCGAGGGACAAGCTGTCGGCCTTGTTAAGAACATGGCACTTATGGCTTATATTACCACCGGTACATCTCAAGTGCCTGTCATGGAGTTCTTGGAAGAGTTTAGTACCGAGAATCTCACTGATATCCTGCCATCGGTCATTGCCGAACCAACCACGTGCAAGATTTTTGTCAATGGTAACTGGGTGGGTGTCCATCGTGATCCCAAGCAGCTTGTGGATACGTTCCGCCAACTTCGTCGTATGATTGATATTGACGCCGAGGTTAGTATTGTCCGTGATATTGCCGAGTCTGAGGTTCGTATCTACACGGACGCCGGACGTATTTGCCGTCCTCTGTTCATTGTTACCGATCAAGAGCTGGCCATCAAGAAGCACCACATCTCCCAGCTGCAGGGATTCATGCCTGATCAGAAGAAATTCACTTGGACGGACTTACTCATGGAAGGTTTAGTGGAGTACATTGATACCGAGGAAGAGGAAACTACCATGATTGCTATGGAACCAAAGGACTTGGCTGAATCTTACATCACCACCTACACTCATTGTGAGATTCACCCTTCAATGATCCTTGGTGTATGTGCCTCTATCATCCCCTTCCCGGATCACAACCAGAGTCCTCGTAATACCTACCAAAGTGCAATGGGAAAGCAAGCCATGGGAATTTACGCCTCGAACTATCAAGTTCGTATGGATACCATGGCTCACGTCTTGCATTATCCTCAGAAGCCTCTCTGTACTACACGTGCTATGGAGTTCCTTAAATTCCGTGAACTGCCCAGTGGCGTTAACATTATCGTGGCAATTATGATTTACACCGGTTACAATCAAGAGGATTCCCTAATTATGAATCAGAGTGCCATTGATCGTGGTCTCTTCCGATCGTCGTACTACCGTTGCTATAGTGATCAGGAGAAGGCTGCAAGTGTAGGATCAGTTGGGGCACTCAATTCGGAGTTATTTGAGCGTCCTACTATGGATAGTACCCGCGGAATGAAGTACGGAGATTACAACAAATTGGATGAAGATGGTTTAGTTGCTCCCGGTACCCGTGTATCTGGTGATGATGTGCTTATTGGAAAGACAACGCCCGCTGATCAAATGGCAAACACTCCCTCTCGTTACACTAAGCGTGATTGTAGTACTTCCATGAAGGCAAATGAGAGTGGTTTTGTTGACAATGTCCTCATCAGTACGACCAAGGAGGGATATCGTTTCACCAAGGTTCGGATTCGTAATCTCCGTGTTCCTCAAGTTGGTGATAAGTTTGCTTCGAGGCATGGACAGAAGGGTACCGTTGGAATGACATACCGTCAAGAGGATATGCCCTTCACTTGTGAGGGTATCGTGCCCGATATTATTGTCAACCCTCATGCTATTCCATCTCGTATGACTATCGCTCAATTGATTGAGTGTATCCTCGGGAAGGTTGCCGTTTTCCAAGGTTGTGAGGGTGATGCTACTCCATTCACTGATGTTAAGGTTGATGATATTAGTCAACGTCTACATGCCATGGGTTACCAGTGCCACGGAAATGAAGCCATGTATCAAGGTCATACCGGGCGTCCATTGAATGCTCGTGTGTTCATCGGACCTACTTTCTACCAGCGTCTTAAGCATTTGGTCGACGACAAGATCCACTCTCGTGCTCGTGGTCCCGTTGCTATGCTTACTCGTCAGCCATTGGAAGGTCGTGCTAGAGATGGTGGACTTCGTATGGGAGAGATGGAACGTGATTGTCTCATCACTCACGGCTGTGCCAACTTTATCCGTGATCGATTCTTCTGTAACTCTGATCAATACCGTATTCACATCTGTGAGCGTTGCGGTCTCACCGCTCAGTCTAACTTGAAGAAGATGACGTATGAATGCAGAACTCCTACTTGTGTTGGACGTCCTTACAAGATTTGTCAAGTTGAAATCCCATATGCTTGTAAGCTGCTCTTCCAGGAACTGCAATCAATGTGTATCTCACCAAGAATCTACACTGAAGTACGGGACACGAGGGATAATAGCTATTAAATCATTGGTCTTACTTGATCTTGCGCTCAGTATGAGTACGAGACTGGAAGTCATCGATATGAGTGTGTAAAGTAGAGATAAGAGTAACACATCAACACTTTAATCAATTATGAGTCTATAGGTAAACCCGTAAAGGGTCGATAAAATGCCTATCACGGGTACTCAAACAGATGTAAGATGGTAGAAAGAATTAAAGACACTGAAAATAAAGTTGTTGATGGCCGAGTATGCTGAGAAAACAGCGGCGGCACAAATCAGCAGAGACAGACAATCTATTGCAAGGGGTCAGCGGCTCACAAGATATATAATCGACCGGCTTGATAGGTTTGCAAATAAGATGATTGATTTGCAACATATGATATGTCTATGTTTTCTTCTTGTTATAACATCAGTTGATGGCTATAGATCATCATCATCGGAACATCCAATACACCGCCCTCAATTTGCAAATGGTATAGAACGGACGATTCACTGGCCATCGGCCGATCCAGTACCGATACAAAAAGAAATACAGCTATTAATGTCAAATACTCTGATCCGTCGCGGAGAATTCGGAAAAGTATATGGATCTCGAGCATTAGATGTCGAGCTATCCTGTAATGATGCAGGTTTAACATTCCATCAAGGCGTGTCTATACGCAAACAACTATTAATGAAGAAGGCAATGAAAAGTGCTTGGAGACTGAAAGATGAAAAGATTATGAAAAGTATATGCAAGGACTTTGATAAACAACGGCCTATATTAGACATATCACTTTCACGAGATTTATCTCCTGTGAGTTTATTTAAAAGTATAATGGCATCGCGAGTACTTGAAGCGTATCCTCGATTTAGCTCTACAAATAGGAGTAAACCAGCTGGGAGGATTGTCCAGTCTATAATAAATGAGACTGATGAACATCATATTGAAAACTTTCTGACAAACTGGGAATTCAATGAGTTGAAAATTGCAAAAGAGAATGATATAGTGGGGTATGAAGGCACCTCTACGATTGCTGAGGAATGGGAAGAGACGATATACAAGTATCTAGATGAACAGAATATCAATTATATTACCGAGGATACTCTCAAGGCATATGGATTTGAAGAAAAGGGCACACCGGACTGCCTTCTGATTGATAATCTAGTTTTAAATGGTCAACCACTTCGTTGGATTGAATTCAAATCCTTCTACGGCTCTGGGTTGAAAGAGAATGCATTCTTTACGAAGAAAGCTATATGTAAACAAATTACAAAGTATGACAGAACCTATGGCAAAGGCGCCATGGTCTTCAAGCACAATATATCTAGCAAGATATCTCAACGGTATCCGGCGACTCTATTCCTTGATGGCGGAATGTTGCATACTGCCGATGAGTTCAACTTGTTTGGATGATCCATGAACAAACTATGTATATATTTGTTGATATATATTAAGTATGTGTTTCATGTCAATTAGGTATAGTTGTTCTAACATGTAAACTTAATAGAATTGTTAAAACTACTTCACAACTTTAAACATATCAAAAGTCCTTTAATATCATCAAGGTCTCATCCAATTGTAAACATGCACAGTCCAACCTTTCCAATCCCTTACAGAATGCATGATACTTCTTCTTATCTTCCTCATGTACATTCTCCTCCGATGCAGCCCCCGAGGATGCCCTATCCATCCAATCTTTACCAACTTCCACCTCATGCTGTCGTCTCAATCTCAAGTTATACAAGGCCATACAAACATTATTAATAACTGTCTTGTACAATCTTGAGGGAATAACATTCCATAAGAATATCGCAGTGCCTGTATTATGTGTCTTAGTTTGATGCATATCAAACAGATTAATATACTTCTCACGATGTAATCGATGTAATATCTCCCTTGCCTCCTTGGCAGGTACCATTGCATCCTCGGCAATAACATCTGATTCACAATGTCCCTTCATTGTTAAGACTGATACAATTCTAGCGGCAACTAATCCATGATGTGTTGTTAATATACGATGTTGGATACGTGATCGTAACCTTGTTAGTAATTGTCGAGTGCAAACCTCAAATTTACCACCCTTGGGATGACCTGTAGCCTCTTCGACTTCTTGTATAATTGGTGGATATTGCAATGTTGACAATTGTACTAATAATGTTGATAGATTCTTATTGATACCACCGACTTGTGACTTGAGTGCCTTGATCATATCATCAGGTAGGTATTGGATAATATCACCAGGACTAAAGGTACCCCATTCTGCCATACGTTGATGTTTCTCTTCCTCGGATTCATCAAGACCTAAAATACGATCTAACGGAGCGTGTTCTTGTCGAGCAGCGAGTGTTAGTGCCGCCTTGACAATTGCACCCACATACTTTAAATCATCCTTATCTCCTCCCTTAGTCTTCTTATTCTTCATATCACCACCACTCTCATGAGGGTACATCTCCTCCACAAGACGAGTCAACGCAACAACTTTTAATGATGTATGCATCATCCCTATATTCACTTTCACAACTGATCCAAATGGTACTATTCGACGTTTTGATGATAATAATGATATAATTTGTGGATGGTATGTTTCTGTTGAGGCATAATTCTCATCTGCCATGTTATTTTTGTTGCTCTTCTTTTGTTTCTTGGATTTTTTATTGGTGGTGCTCTTGCTTTCTCGATCGGTTGATTTTGACCTACCCCGCTTCTTTTTACCTTGCTTCTTTTCTACAATGTTACCCTCGTCATTCATGTTGAATTCATACTCTCCACCATGTATCCCATCATCCAACTTACTCTTATCTTGTTGACCATTTTGTATATCCTCCAAATCTTGATTACTAACAATAGGCATTACAACTTC
>Ga0214477_100699_pt1 | contig 21687 bp, 11 predicted proteins | sample M1_20Mar14CPVII9_FD_165058 | JGI IMG/M metagenome (GOLD analysis project Ga0214477, IMG submission 165058) | Marine eukaryotic communities from Monterey Bay, California, United States - M1_20Mar14CPVII9sort6BwellC16 | ecosystem: Environmental > Aquatic > Marine > Unclassified | place: USA...
TGGTGTGTATCCAGATAGAGTGGTTTTCAAATCATACTCCACACGCTTGCCAACCCTATCATGCAATGGTTGTAGGAATTCCTCATAACGTTTCCATCCTTTGAAATGATGAGAATATACACCTTTCCGCACTTGAGTTGTTGATAAGGTATTCACTGCATGCTTCTTTTTGTGAAAGTCTAGCACTGTTGGATCCCAAGGAACGCCAGCTGCGTCAATAATTTTGGGTGCAATGTTTGGTAAATCAGTGACCATGTCTTCATATCGAATATGAGTAACTCTACCTGGCAAAACTGCATCCCAATGTTCCATGACGTCTCGATAACTATCATACAACTGTGCCAATCCTGCAAACTCTGATGTGTAATCTAATCCTCCGGGAGGAAAGTCATGTTTAAATGCCGAAAAGATTGTGTCCATTGGCTCCCGAGCAACATGAAGAATTAAGGCGTTAGGAAACAATAAATGAATGAAGCCTACGTTCATATAGTTGGTGAGCATCTTATCTGCAAATCGTGTGGGGTACTTTTTCTTTGAAACTTCTTCATCATCATCTTCGTCGTCGTGCATGTTGGCATTAATCACCTCCCATCGCGACTTCATATCAGACACAACATCATCGGCCAACTCCTTTACTTTCTTATACAGTGCAGCCGTATCCCCAGACATGCTTGCCTTGACAATCTCGTTTCTAATTGTATCAAGTCTACCATTGAATACAGAATCTTCTCCCGTGCCTACAATCAATGGATGTGCATCTAATATCCTTTCCAAGAGTGTGGATCCTGATCTCACGAACCCAATAATGAAGATCGGTGTTCGAGTTTGTGATCCTATACCCTGCATAAAGAAGTTGGGTACAAAGACTTGCTTCACCATTTGTACCCTCTGCTTTTCTTGTGCCGCATTGAATGGTTCTACAGTAGCCAGTTTGTACTCATTTCCTTTTGATAGATGCTTCCATGCCTCTGAGGTATTCTTCGACTTGATATCATGATAAGCAAAGAATGCATGATGCAATCTCTTCAATCCATCTGAATAATGTTTTATACCCGCTTGGCTGTTTGATTGCTGGATTCTTTCATGTATTTCTTCCAAGCGTGGCAGTTCTACTTCTAGAAATCTGAGCATGTAATCCCAACCTTCTGAAATAGCATCCTCTTTGGCAGTAAGCACCTTGGCCAATCCTGTCACTGCATCAACAAAGACTCTATCATTATCCTTCTCAATAACTCTCTTGTAATCCCTTCCAGCCTCATCATACTTTCCCAATATAACATTTGATTGAGCACGATATGCTAGCGAATCCAAGTACTCATGATCATAAGATAAACACTGTTCATATGCATCCACTGCTCTGTCAAACATATTGGCCATAAAGTATACCTTTCCTAAACTAGACAAGGCTGCACATATTATCCCCTCAATTGATTTATCAGCATAATCAAGAAATAACTCTTGATTCAATCCTTGATATCCACCTCCTTCATCATTTGATGATGCAGTAGACAAACGTACATCTTCACCCTTTGCCAATTTATCTCTCCATATATCCTCAAGCAGATTAACTGCATGAGTGTATACCTCAATAGCCTCAATTTGATGAGTACCACCATCATGTATTGTTGCATCTCTATACTTTAAGAAGTCGGCATATTGTATGGCTGTCAAGTATTCTGTTGGAGTACCTCTTGATTCTTCATAAAGTGCATGTAACTTTTTTATCTTTGCTTCCATCTGTTGATATAGTGGAGTAGATTGAGGTCCTGTTGGTCGTTTACTACTATTCTCTATTGTCTTGGAAGAAGATTGATGTTTCTTTTGTGATGATCTTTGTTTACGTTCTATAGCTGCATCAACTTCATGTTTATACTTTGATGCTGCTGTTGTTGATGGTGTCGGCAATGATGTAGGTTGAAGATTTGCTTGTTGTTTTGTACTTTCATCAAGAGTTGGATTATTGTTATCAAGTATAGAAGTAAAGTATTTGTACATATCATTACCATTCGACATGAATATAAGGATTGTCATTGGTAATACAAAGTGCATGAGAAATACAGACCAAGTAGATGGACGGTTCATCATAATTTGTTGTCTACTACTAGAAGATGCAACAGACCCTGTCATAATAAGATATGGGAGTGGTAAAGGGTCGATATTAATAACAACTCAAAGCAAATGAATCGCCTGCCTATTGTACCTCATTATTTTTGTCCGCGCCGGCATTTGCAATTTGTAATTGCATCAATGCACGATGCACACAATAGCTATCTACTATTTGTGGTTGATTTGCAATTGGGGAAACGACAAAACAGTTATACAATATAACAGAAGTTAATTGTTAGCAGTCAGCAGTTAGTTTCCAATTGGATGGTGGTACCTTGAGAGACTGGTATCCTTTTTGTTTGTTTGAGTGCATTGCTAGATGTATGAGGATGAGGTTAGAGACATAGTAAGGATAAAGCTACTATTATGTTTCTTAGATTAGAATGATGCCATTAACTTCTTCTTCCTTTCTTTGTCTCTTTTTGCACAATAATCTTTCCAACTCTTCTCCAACCGTATGAAGAACTCATTCATCTCACTTTCACCCATACCAACCGCACAAGCTGCTGTCATGTACACATGTGGGTACCTTTCATGTGAGCTTCCAAATCCAACAAATGTGTGACCTGATATTGTTTTAGATTCACCACGAGGTACCACGCGTGTGCCACTGATACATCTCGTGAATAGCATACTACCAAACTTTGTAATCTCCTTGTTTTGTGAACCATCATCATCTGATGCTGTTGCAAGATTGTCGAGTGTCATACCAAATGAAATCGTATTCCTTGGACAGTTAAGTACCCGTTCTCCGAATACAGATGCAGCACGTTCCATCTTTTGTTGGAACAAACTTGTCAATCGTTTTCTTTCATCTAGTATACCCTTGTATCCATCTAGTCCCATTGACAATAAGGTTATAAACAAATCAATCATGGGTGATGCAGATGCTCTTCCTGGATAGTTCTTACTTATTGATTCGATCACTTTGGAATTGGGAGACATGATAAGCGCACCACCAACTGGAACTAGAAAGTTCTTATCTGTCGAGCAAATGATAGCATCAACTCGTCCAACAGTACATGCTCGATTAAGAAGTTTGTTCGTCTTATGACACTGCAATCCATATGCATGATTAACAACATGAGATATACCCGCTCCGCTACCTCCTTTACCCTCATTCCAAGTTTGTATAAGCTTGGCAACATGATCAATCTCATCAGGCACACGTGGACAAAAGCATGATGTAGTAGTCAATACTGCCAATATCCGATTACCATATTGATCTAATGCTTCTCTTAATGCGTACAAATCTGTTGACACCTCATCAGTATCAGGATGTGCCTTAGTTGGTAATACGATACACTTTAATCCAGCTGATAATATAGCCTTGTAACAACTCTTTTGATCAATCCTTGACCAAAGTACAATATCTCGTTCTACTGGAGTATTATTAGAATCTCCACTCAATGCAGATACAAATGAAGATGTCGGCGGATCCTTTCCTGGTGGTGTTGATTGTATTGCTGGATCCATTGTCAAGTTTGACATCTTCAAATCTTCAGAAGCTGCTGTTGCATCCAACTTTCGGGCACGATCACGCAATCCAGACAATACCAATGCCATTGACATTCCCGTACAAACAGGTAATAAAGTCCCATATGCAGCCGGTCCTGACTTTTGATCTCCTGTCCCAACATTACCATTTAATCCAGCACCACGTCGTACAGCATCCAATGTCAGCCGTAATGTTAATCGTAATAGTGCCGAACTACCCACAGCCTTTGGCTGTGCTTCCATAACATCACCCGAACGTCCAATACCATGTCCTAAACCATAATGTCGCTGTGAGACTAATGGTGAATAGATCCGTCCTTCTCTTTCACCTGCTCCCGTCCATCTGTGTGTAAATTTACCAGTATTACTAGTACTATTTTGACACTTTACAGTCTCCTCACAATTGGTATCCAATACACTCAATTCAAACAGTAAACGTTGTATTTGTAAATCAGTCCATCCAACATCTGGTAATCGTTTATGATGGAATAAGGATTTTGTTGATGAATTCGATGCCAGTAAATTCGATAAACCCATGGAGGTATGATTGTTTGGTATTTGCAATGATGCAAAGAGTGTAGTTATATCGGAGGCGTCCATTATAATATGATAAAGCTAGGTCTTATCAGCCACTGCAACAGACCTCAACAATCTCAAGTCTCAAACTCAAAATCTCTCAACTCTCATAATCCACCATATCCTCTCGGGGTACCACCAATTGATAATTCTACTGACTGTTAGATATAAACTTATGTTAGCATGAATTGTATGTCGTTATACTGATCGAAGGGAGATATACCTACTACACTGGAAGATAGTAGACTCACAGTGCATTGCAATTGTCGGTATCCTAGCCATCATTCAGCACGCAGAAGATGACTTGATTGTTGAATTGGTTGTTGAATTGACATTACCTACGCTGTTATGGCTCAATATCCTATGATTCCAGTGCCTCAAGCACTTGAAACAGTGCTCACAGAAACTGCAATCTCGATATGGTTTGACAGACAAAGTAGTAATAATGACGATACCAAAACATCAACATCAGTATCAAATTATGCACAACAATTACTTGGACGGATAGCAGCTTTAGATATCAAAGCCCCATCTCCAGGATATCCAAATCATAATGCATCTATAATGGATGGATATGCAATTAAAATTTCCGACTTGATCAGTGCAAAGGAGACATATGATAGAATAATTGAACAAGAACAGAAGGATGGCTACATTTTAGATTTTCATGTGGTTGGTAAAGTTTATGCTGGCGATGATAGTGATATTGTGCGACATACAACAACATCAAAGCATCAACGAAGTGCTATATATGTTACCACTGGAGCTGTAGTACCAAACGGATATGATGCAGTTATACCCATAGAAGATACCACTGGCGATGACTACTCTAACAAAATCCAAATCATTTCATCAAAAATACAATCTGTTCTCAGTACCAAACCATTAACATGGATAAGACCAATTGGATGTGATATACCATCAGATTATGTAGTCTTATCTAAAGGAGAAATGATACAACCGGTCCATATAGCATTATTAGCGCAAGTTGGTATATCATTAGATCATGTTCAAATCAAAAGATTACCAAGAGTTGGTATACTATCAACAGGAAATGAACTAGTGTCAATATCAGATGATAAACAGCAAGTACAGCAGCAACAACATGGAAAGATTCCAGATGTCAATCGACCAATGCTACTGTCGCAACTCTCCACCTATGGAAACTGTTTACCGATCGATTTGGGAATTGTTACCGATGACGCCGGATCTGACAACATTGCTCAGCGACTTACCAAAGTACTCTGGTCTGAAGAAACTGAAGAGGGTATAGATGTCTTAATCACAACAGGTGGGATATCAATGGGAGAAAAAGATATTATGGAACAAGTATTTGTGAATGGCATGGGCGGAAAAGTACACTTTGGTCGGATGAATATGAAACCAGGCAAGCCAACGACCTTCATTACCATTGATAGAGAAGATACCAAGACGGGGATACTTCAGAGAAAGCTCATCTTTGCTCTACCGGGAAATCCTGTGAGTGCATCTGTCTGCTCAAAGCTATTAGTACGACCGTGTCTAGATTTGCTTCATGATGGTGTTGATATTGAAGAGGATACATCAAAAGATACTTTTGTTGAACATGCCGTGAATAATGCACGGGTACACGAAGAGATTATGGCTACCATTACATCTGATATCAAATTAGATCAAGGCCGACCTGAATATCGCCGTGTTACATTACAAAGAGTACCTTCAAATAGCAGTAATGGGCATCAACAATATACATATCACGCAACTCACACAGGTGTTCAGCGTTCATCTCGTGTATTAAGTCTACGAGGTGCAGATGGCTTAATGATGCTACCTCGAGGTGGTACCGCCGGTTGTGGATATGACATTGCAAAGAAGGGATTAGAATTTCCAGTGCTGCTCTACTCATCATTATCTACATCCTCGTCCAATCATACAAGATTTATGAATTCACAGCATCGAGGTATGTTAAAACAGAATACAATTTCAAAGAAGTTTGCACTCGGTCTTATCATATGCACTTCGGAAGAGACGTCTACAGATCATTTCCAAACGATAGAAACAACCTTAATCAAGTCACTTGGTGGTGATGATCATGTATCAGTTTTACAAAGAGTAGCATGCAAAGTAGATGACACAATAACACAGAAACTGCCTGACATCATCAATAGCTCTCAATTGAAAGACACAAATGTCATCTTTGTTGTGGTACCAACAGATTCAACGAAAGAAGAGAATGGTTCTGGTGGGTCAATTGCTTTCAAGACAAGCCTAGAAGTATCGCATTTACCCCGTCCTATATTGACAAAGAAGGCGTCTGCTTTAGCACAACAAATACGAATGCATGCTGCATCACAAGATCCCGTGGCAGCTCTATTTGAGAATGTTGTTGGTACTGTACGTGATAACTCTGCGGTATTGGTTTCATGTTCAGACAGAGGTTTGGGTGGGGCTGTTGGCGGTGCGAAGAATAGTTTGGTCAGGCTTATGGATATTCTAAGTACTTAATCATTTGTTTCACGTCACACGCATCTCTAATTTAAACATATATAGGTCAAGATCAACTAAGATTTCAAGACCACTTCTATTGTCCTTTGCTCATTGCACAAAACAAACATGAAACATCCTTAACTCTCTGTGGTGTGAGGAGCAAAGCAATTTAGTCAAGCTTGTTGACATTCTAAAAAGTACTTAATCATTCATCACACATACGCATCTCTAATTTAAACATATAAAGATCTTGGTCAACTGATAGACACAAGATCATCTCTATTTCCTTCGCCATCAACAGAGAAAACACATCATCCTTAGCTCTCCTGCACTGCAATAACGATGCTTCGGGCACAAGTGGTGTCAGAAGCAACCTAGTCAAGCTTATTATTCTAAGTACTTGATCAGTTCATCACACATACGCATCTCTAATTTAACATATATAGGTCAAGATCAACTAAGATGTCAAGACCGCTTCTATTTTCTTCTCCATTTCCATCACTTAACTCTCCTGAACTGCCACTAACGACGCTTCAGCCTTGGCTTCCTTTGTCTGTCTGTGAATCTTGACAGAAGGAGGCATCAGATCTAAACTTTGGTTGCTCTTACTATTCTCTGGACTCTCAGGGAGGTTTTCGATCGCGGGTAGCACAAACGACTCTTCAATCATGGCGCTCTGGTTGAGAGTGGCAGGATTGGGCAATGGATCGCTGGTTTTGTCCGGCGATTTCCAATCAGGATTATCTTTGGGACTCATGACGAACCGACTAGCTGGCGAGTTCGTTTTGTTGGGAAAATATATAAGCGGCTTCTTTCCATCAACTGCTCCCTTACTTTGGAAATTTTGTCTCCATTTTCTACTACTGTTCTGTCCTCTTGGTGGCTTGGGTGTCACCCCACTCGGGCTTGGTACGAAGCCTTGCAAATGGGAAAGATGTCCCCAATATGGACTCATCTGTCCTAGCTGTTGGCCATGCCCGTGATGCATTTCGCCACCGGGGTACCTCGTCGGAGTATGAGCATGAGACATTTGATGCATGTATGGATCATGAGACATGGAATGATCAAAGACCATACCCTCATGAAAGCTACTTCCGTGAGAGCTTGTATCCGAAGCTTGGTAGTGCCCGCCACCACCACCATTGTAATATTGGTTGTGATGCCCATACTGATCATTGTATTGCATCTGCTGCTGATAAGGATAACCACCGTTCATGTGATGAGGTGGTGGCCCGTGATGCGAATATTGACCGCCATAACCTGAATCATATTGATGTTGTGGATAATACTGTGAACCATTACCGCCAGCATAACCCTGAGGATGCCCCCCATAGCCTTGAGGAGGTCCATAATGCTGCTGCGGAAATTGACGTCCATAGGCATCTTGTTGAGGATAGGGAGGATGATGAGGATGATATTCAGCACGATTACTCCAGCTTGTATCATTAATGGTTCGTTTCTTGTTGCTCTCAATAGCCGATCGCAAATGACTCTCATCAGTCCACGCAGCAGTGGTGCCACCATTCGATGATTGCACACCAAACGATCCATTATGAGACCTGTCTTGTGCTGGATAGTGATGTTGCTGTTGATGAGCAGCAACAGCAGAAGAAGATCCAGCGTGAGAACCTTCCTGCGGTGCTGCACCTGGGGCAAGCGCCGTCAAATCATGATGTTGCTGAGCAGGTGCATCTTTATACTCATAAGCATCCCTACCAGCCTCATCCTTGGCAGCCTGCATTGCCTTCAAAATAGTATCATCAATCTGACTTCGTAACAATGAGCTCTGAAAGTCAGCCGTTTCTGCCACACCCGCAAGTCGTTGACTAGCAACGAGGGTACGTAATGTCTCCTCGACACTGGGATCATGATCTGTCCATCCATCAAAGTGAGAAAGAGCTGAGGTCCACTCCTCGGAATCATACTTGGACATGAATGCCAAGTGATCAGATACGTTGCAAACCTCCTGCCGAAGGAAGAGAGAAACAGTGGACGTTGATGTCTTGACGTCAATGTTGTTACGCTTGAGCTTCTTGATACATTTGGCAATAAACTTGTGGTAATGAATGAGTGGCCACAAGTATCTAAAAGAGATAGGGAAACAGTGGGGGTGAGATTGGGTACCTCATATCAACATTCAATAACACACAAACACATCAACAATAATCAAGCTTACCTCCATCGATTATTATGCACAACAGGCTCAACCCAAGGATTCTTTCCACTCTTGGCCTCCCACCAACTCCGTCCTGGTTTCCACAACTGTGTTCTACTAGTAGCACCGGTACTATAAACACCCGTACTATCAGCAACACTATTAGCATCCTTCTCACCCATAGCCTCAAAGAATGTAGGTAATAAGTTCGTCGATTGATTCATTGCTACCTCATTCGGAGTTCGGGAGGCAATTGCAGACATTAACCACCATTCCTCATCTAATAATGCTGCACCAAGTGATACGGGTTTCTCACGTAAACTAGCCAATTGCTGTTCACTAACTGTTTCATTATTCTCATCAGTTACACATGCCATGACTAATATACTCTTCTGTTCTTCCTTGGGATTAGGATGGACATGTACCTTACCATCCTCGGCTATAACAATTGGTGTTGGACGTTCCTTCTTCTTCTTTTCGCCATTGGTGTTAGTTGTATCATTATTAGCATCACTACTCTGTCCACCAACTTGTCCCTGCTGCTGCTTTTTATTCTTCTTACCACCCTTATTACCAACCTTATTCTTTTCATGGACACTACCATCATTATACAAATGTCCCTTAGGATCAGTTAACGTTGCATCCAACGCCTCCTTATTAATATCACGTAACACGCTATAAAACGATGCTCGATCGATCAATCCCTGATTTAACGTGCCTCGTAATGTATCATGTAAATGAAAATGTGGCATTGATATTGAAGCCACTGTTAATCCATTTGCCAGTTGATGTTTCTTCTTTTTGGTAGTTGACACATTATTATTAGAGTTGGTATTAGTGGTTAGAGAAGAGGAGCTTGTAGTCTCACCGCCAAAGTCACTAACGGATGTTGGTGATGGTTTAGTAGCACTAGTTTCACCTGAATTGTTCTTGGTCACTTCGTTGTTTGTTAACATTGTATCATTCATTTGATTACCGTGAGGTTTATTCGCACCTCCACGCTGCTGCTGCTGCTGCTGTTGAGCATAAACGTGTTGGGAATGAAGAGGCTGCTGTTGACCATCAACAACTAACAACTCAAACGCATCACTTAAATTCCTCATCGGATTACCATCCACATCTAACATTGTTGTTTGGGTTGTACCACTTTCGTTACCGGCAGTTGATGGACGTGATGTATTATTTTTGGTACCTGCCGTGTTATTGGCGTGTTGACTCGCAGTCATATTATTAATTTGACTAGCCATTGAATGTTGTGATCCTCCTGTCTTGGGTTGCTGTTGTTGATTTAATTGTCGATCTTGTGGCCCTTTATTATTGTCAGCTATCGGTCTACGATGTGGTGAATCATCATCCTCAACTTCGATCACGCTAACATCAAGATTAAGACGGTGTCCGTGTCGAGTCGCAGAGTTTTCGCTAGGGGACTTGATTGGTGAAGACTCGGTATCAAAAACATCCTGCGACTTGACATTATCTACTAGTAAATCATCCTCATCTTCAAATTCATATTGATTAGCGTTCCCATCACTATTATTTATTGGTGAGGGTTCAACACTACCACTTGTTATTTTCTCTAATCGGTATGGTTGTGATAATAATAATGTATTCGTACCCCCGTGACTTAAGTGTAAGTGATTCGCAGATCTGCCTAGGCTGCTCCCTCGACTACCCAACCTGGTCAATGGATGTACATTACTCCCTGCTATACTGTTACTCGATGTATTTGACGATGGAAATAAGGGACTTTCGAATACAGAAGTAGGACAACTTAAGCTAGGTCGTATGGTAGTAGCAAAACCACCAGTACTGGCCTGTGAGTTGTTACTTGACCAACGTCCACCATTACTAGTCACTGAATCATTATCAGAATTGGATGATAATGATAAATTATTCCTCAATCCACCAACCTGTGCACCGCCATGTGATGTGGAGGTTATATTGTACATTGGTTTACGACCACCCGAGGCACGTGTCGGTGTACCAATTATAGGTGAATAGCCTCTATTATTATTTCTAAATATATCATTACTTTGTTGTTGTCGCGGTGTATGTTGTTGTCGTGGTGAGCCTAATCTATGCTCATCTTCATCGTCTATACTATTACCAGTGTTAGTGGTGGGTGATAGTAACATTGGGTCTAATAAATCTGAGCGTAATCTATGTGTGCTTTCATTTCTTTGTTCTTGTGACACTTGTTGTGCGCCTGGTGAAGCTAGAGAAGATTTATCGCTTCGGAATATGCTTGTGTTGCTTTGTATATTATTCCATGGTAGTCCGTTTGTACTTGTTGATCTTTGATGTTGTGTCAATTGTGGTTGTTGTTGAGTGCTATTATTATTGTTGTGTAAAAATAGCTGAGTGTTATCCTCAGTGGCAGCTCGACGACGTAACATGCCTGGACTACTACCACCCACGCTACCATTATTTCCTGGTGATGATACGAATAAGGTACTGCCATTGGTATGTAATGGTGAGCTTAGATAGCTGTGTATTTGCTGTTGCTGCTCGGAAGATGGTCTACCTCCAGGCGATTGTGATACACCAACAGAGTTTCTTATTGGACTCATCATACCCGGTGGCGGTGGCACATTATTAGTATTCATTTTAGTATGGTTTGTAGTTTTAGTTGGTTCCATTATCAATGATGTTCTCGTTGCCATTGTACTGATATATTATTGTTATATATTGCTTAGTTGCAACGATTTTGTGCATATGATGCCACAAACAGTTTTTAAATTTAAAGTGAACTCGGAGTATAACAAACGGTTTGTGCTTTAAAACTGCAACCAAAACCAATGCTATACTTCTATACTATATACTATCTCTTAGTTACTTATATCTCTCTATAGTTGTCACCAATATGTAGGCTCATAGTAAAGGCCAATCAATGCTTACATAACTAACAAACAAACGTGTTATAAAATTTGACCTCGAACAAAGAAACTAGCATTCCACTTTCGAACTAAAAGTACCTATTTATGGGTACATCATGTATTCATTTACGGGTATCGGCTTGGGGATAATCAGATTATCCCTACGCTCTAAAATTGATACAATCAACATAAAGGTGGAAGTAGTCGATAAGTCTAGTCAAGCTTACGATGTAGGATGGAAGTACTAATCTTTAGCACATGTCTATCAAACTCTATTCTGATTAGCTAGCTCACACCCAACATCTTTACTTGACTACCAACATCAGCTGACAGCCCATCCTTGAAGAGTACTTTGCACTTACCCATTTTACCAAACGAGCCATCAACTACACCCTCTTCATTTTGAGTTGTAGTTGATATAACTATTCTACCCTTGTATTTACTTATATCATCTTCCATTGAGAACAGTCCTGATACAATTGCAGTGATACCACTTGTTCCATCTCCTTCTTTGATTTTCACAATCTCTCCAAATGTATCCTTGTTGAATTTGTCTGTTGTATTTGTGCTATCTGTACTCTTGACTGGAGATGCTCCACTCTTATTAGTAGTAGTGTTATTATTCTTGTTTCCTTTACCCTTCTTTTTCTTTACTGGTGGATCGATACGAGAGCCTGTTCTGGCAGGGGGTAGAGATCCATCTTGATGTATAGCCTTCTTCGGGTCGTTGGTATATCGCTTAAATCGTAGATACAATGGATCACCCTCCCGTACATCAGTACCAGCTGGAAAGTTGACACGGAATTTACCAGACGTACCAAATGATGATTGGATACTTCCAACATCTCCCCGATCAGTTTCGAGTAGTAGACCTACGAATTGTGTCATGTCAGTTTCCTTCTTGAACAAGTCGGTACCGAATACTTCATATCGAACTACTTTGTCATCATCTGCTCGTTTGTAGGGATCGCCTAACCGAGTTACAGTACCCACCTTTTCTTTCTTGGTATATGATTTCAATCGACCATGGTCAGACTTTGCATCATACCTCTCAACTAACCGACCAGAGAATGCTAATCGACAAGCGTTGGCATTCACTTCCGAGTCTAGTCTTGACCCAATTACTAAACTATCCATTGGACAGTAGACTGGTGTAAGGAATTCTATTCTTGCCCAATGTAATGGTGGTAATTGACTGTTGTCTCTTCTCTGTCCTGATGTCGACTCGTTCCACTCGTTTGAGTTATTGTCACTTGCAGGGAGGACATCGAGGTAGTTGTCCTGATGTAAGAAATCATCATTCCAATCAAACTTTAACCGTGGTAATCCTGCCAAGTCTGCAGAACCTCCTAATGATGATTTGCCAAAAGCTTGAGATCCTGCTCTTTCTCTCTTCTTGTCATCCTCGCCATTTACCTGCTTTGCAATCTCTCGTGCACCCCAAAATGAAACTGTAGCCATTACTGTGGTATGTCCAACACTAATATGAAACTTGGCACCCGAATTTAAACTTCCCTTGAAGAACCGGACCTTCCTTACAACTGCTATAGCACCTCGTATCAACTTGACAGTACCGGGAGAGGCAATTACTCCTCGTTCCATTAGTTTGGCATCAAAGTTACTCACACATATTCCAGCTCGATCACCTTGTTGAACCATATTTGCCTTCCGTCGGAACATTTGAACTCCCTTAACCTTCTTTTGTGTTGCAAGAGTTGGAAATTCAACCATGTCATTTGGTTGTACTGATCCGGATAAGCAAGTTCCAGTTAGTACAGTCCCCTGTCCTTTGATTGGGAAACAATGGTCGACTGCAAAGTGAAATCTATCAGGTGATGGTTTAGAATCTCTATTCGGCGGTCTCATTTGTGCTTGTAATATATTCAATAGACCATGTATATTGTTTGTCCCTGCAATCTCAGTTGAGTTACTAGTACTCTCTCCATCGGATCCTGTGATACCACCAACAGCAGCAACCTTCTCTCCTCCTACACATGCACTAATACCCACCATTTGTGCATCTTCAAACTTGGTACCTCGTAATGCCGCCCGTATCTTCTTCTTTGCTATATCCAATCGTTCCTCACGTTCATGTTCTGGAAACATATCAATCTTATTCAAAACCACTATTAAGTTCCTTGTAGTCATTTCTGCAATAACTAAACATTCAGCTGTTTGTGTTTGCATACCTTTGGTTGCATCAACTACTAATAAGACCATGTCAATAATTTGTGCACCTCCAATGATTGTTCGGATTAAAGAGGCGTGACCAGGACAATCTACAAGTGTTACTTGCAGTAGATCATACTTTTGTTGTAGCTTTATACTCTCATCTTGTGATGTATTAGAATTGTTGTTGTTTTTATTACCATTTTGCTTAGTGTTACTACTTCTATTGGAGGAGGTATCACTATTACTAGTAGCCATATCTGCAGTTCTCAAATGCTCTGGCAATGGCAGTAGAAATGCAGAGAAACCTAAATCCAATGTAATACCTCTAGCTCTTGATTGTTTTGATTTGTCTAATGCAGCTGTAGATAATACTGAACTAAGAGTTTTAACCAGTGATGTCTTTCCCGTATCGACATGTCCTAATACACCTACGTTTAAATTAAGTATTCTTTCAGGTGGTATAGATTTAATCTTTTCTGGTGATAGTATTGGGAGAGATGAAGATGTTGAGGAAGTTGTAGTTGACGCTGAATCACTAGTTTCTTTTGTAGGTGTGGCTGGTATATCATTATCTCCACTACCATTCTTCTTCAAGTCATCCATATTGATATTTGCCAATATACCATTAATCCTTTCTAGTAATTCATCTCTCTTTTGTTCTATGTCCTTCAACTCGGTTGATAGATTTGCAATATCTACTTTCCATTCTTTTAATTGTACAATTTCAGCAGAAACATCTTCATTCGCTTTCTTCTTTGGTGCTATGACTGTCTTTTGCAATGTTGAGAGTTTAGAACGAAGATTTTCTAGATTTGTAAGTGTCGACCGTCGTTGTGTATCAAGTGATAGGACTTCATCAATATAAGATACACATGATGTGGAGCTGTCATTGTCATTTTTATTTGCAGGTTGTGAGTTAGATAACGCCCGGCGATAGAGTTCAGGGTCTCCACCCTTCTCTATACGGAGATCAATTATATCTATCTTCTGTTTAATACCATTCATTGCTGTATACTATAAGGGATAAATTACTCTTCTCCCCCCGCTAAGATTTTGTGGCTATCAATTCAGGTTGGTATCCTATGTCAGACAACGGGGTACAGTAGGAGAAGCAAGAGAAAAGCTGAGTTAGCAGAAGATTGTGAGACAATTCATATCTCTTCATCTATCGTTACAGATTAAGGGGTATAGTATGTAGATTGGTTGGATAGCTGTTCGGCTGACTTGAGGTGACCTCCCTTACAATGGCACGGTTATCTTATCTTACTATTTCAACAATACAACTTCATTACATTAGTGCTCCTTCACAAACTTTAACATGAAGTCAAAGCTCTCGCGGCCCTCTGGAATAAAAGGGCATAACAAGGGGAAGACATGGCACATGTACTTCCACACTCCGACAGTTACATCAACGCCTTGATCTTTAGCTCGTTTTGCTAACACCATTGCCTGATCATACACTACCTCATGCTCGCTCACTACAATACAAAGTGGAGGCAGCCCTGTAAAGTCACCGTATACCGGCGATGCTTTGACTCTATTCGCATGAGACCCCAGTACCTTTTCTAGAAATGGAATGCCCTCATCATACACAGATTGATTAACGACCAAATCATGTTTAATGTGCTCTTTCATTGTTCCTTTTGGCTCTGTGAAGTCTACAAACGGTCCCATCATTACCCCTCCGGCAGGCATAGGCACTTCTTCATTTCTTGCTTCATATTGTTTTCTCGCTTTGGCCAAAGATTGCATTATCAAAACAACCAAGCCACCGCCACTGCTAACTCCGACCAAAGTGATATCTTTTGGTGCAATTCCTCGTTCGTATACCAAGTATTCATAAGATAATACCATGTCATGAATCGCATCATCAAGATGATACTCGGGGATGAGACGGTAGTCAGGTATGAAGACATCTCTCATGTCTTCATTCTTCTCTTTATCGGCACACAACATACCCATCTTCTCTGCAATACCAAGATTACCTTTACTATCTCCACCCAAGAATGCTCCTCCATAGATCCAAAATATCACCTTCTTTGATGGTTTAGTAGAGTGTTGAATATAGCTTCCAGTGACGACCATTTCTTCATCAGATGCTTCTGTTGTCGGGGTACTAGTAACACCAGTAGGAGTGCGCTTCTCTTTCATTTGATGATACACTTCATACAGATGGCCTCTAATGCCATACTTTTCACCATTGGTCGGTTTGTTGTCAAGTGATTGTTCTGTTCTGGCCAATGACCATTCTGGATATCTGTAAATGTTTTGCAATGTTAGAAATCAATCAATGAGCAGTTATTACACAAATCTATAAGTTTCTTACCTGTCAGGTGGATGCCAAACATGCAACTGACTCAGTGACATTCTCATTCGTTTGACTGTGATTGGGAACTGAGAAGAAGGATACATTGATAAGATAGAACAGTAAACAAAATATCGATATTCGATCATCAACCAATCATATATACTCACCAACCTCCCAGCCCACATGGCTGTTGTTAAGGCATGATATTCATATGAAACATCTCTATGCAATCCCGATCTACGACCAATTAAGAACTTGTGTATCGGTAGATATATTGACCAAGCAATGAATGTTATCTTTTGTCTTAACCATAATGGTACATGCTCACTCCAAAAGATAAATAATGGTCCTTCAATGAAGCTAAGCAACCAATCAAAGATTCTTATGAATGTTTGAATTGGTGGTCTTAATATCTTTTGTACAATACTAGTGGGAGATATATGACGTCTTGTATAGTTGGTTAAATCAACTGGTAAACCTAAGTTCAAATTCAGTTTATCATTCTCCTCACTTGCAATCGAATTGACTTTATTGATGTGTGCGTCAGTAAAGTATTGATCAACTGCTGTAGTATCATTGTTATTGTTGGTAATGTCTTCATCCTCAGTACTGCTACTCTCACTTGCAGTGGATGATAAAGCTGATGTTGACCTTGTCTTCATTTTATATTATAATGTATTGATGATACCCTTATCTTAAGATGTGATAGGTACCTGAACTGTTTGTTTTGCCTTTGCAATAATTATGATTATATAATGAGTCTCAATCTCTCTATTTTTGTACTAATATCTTCTTATTATTATACCACGCACTGATGAAGAGGACAAGACTATGTTTGTATGTTGTGTTGTGCTGCCGTCTTACATCACTATCGCGTCATTTACATCGTCATCATTCACCCACTCCAATTGAAGTCATTCCCGCCATTTTATACTTTGTTTAATTAGGACTGCGGTATCTTAGGTATCCTCACACACTCACAAAAAGTTATCATGGCATTGTTAACTGTTAGCCAATGACAATCAACAAACCTGACATTAGTGGGCTTACACCGAGGGAAGGAATGATTAGTACTATCAATATTATTATTTCTGATTTCGTCATGTCAGGAGTTTGCGGTGGCGCTGAAGGAGACAAGATACCAAGTAAGCCAATCAAGTAAGATAATAGTAATTATCTCTGGATTTCGTACAATATTGTCAGTTGTCAGAAGTGTTTCGCGGTGGTGTATTGCTGAGATATTTATATCATATCAAGTACGATAATATATAATATGTCAGTCTATCCAACAATGTTGCAACAAAGAAAGAGAAGTACTCTGCCTACTGGCAAACACATGCTATACACTAAAGCAACTCGAAACAATAATGACGATTTGCAAAAGAGAAAACGCAATACGAGTCAATATAGAAACATTCTCCAAACAATTGCAGTTATATTGATTGTTTTATACGCAATCATTTTAATTTGGACCAAGAGTACCAATCAAAGTAATATGATACATTTGGAAAAGATGAATATACTCACAACAGTCCCACTCGGGTTTACTTTAGAAGTACCTCAAAATATGGGTGCACTGGAAATATATCTCGATCATCAGTTAGTTTCCTCCATTAATAACCCGGTACCTTCTGATAATATGTATAAGTTCAATTTTGGTACATGTGACATCTCAAAACCTGGCGAGAATGTGTTGAATCATGCCTTCAGTTTAGAAAGAGGTCAATTGGAAGATATAAAGTCAATCTTTTTAAAGCCGGGAGATCATATTGTTGAGATCCAAACAAGGCATGCTGATAGCAATCAACTACTACCATATGCACAAAAGGAGATAAAAGTGAATACTCCACCTCAATTAATAATCAGTGGTAATCAAGGTTTACAATATGAAGATGCATACAATTTGGCATTAAAAGAAATAGGACATTGTATAGCCTGTGGAAACTTCGTTGCAGGTACAGGTTGGTCGCAGCTGTGGACTAGAGATACATCCTTTGCTTCTGAGCTTGGTGCTGCATTGATACATCCTGATGTTGTTAAGAAGAGTTTGTTAGCAAGTGTTGAAACTTTGTCTACTGGAAAGAACGCATGGTTACAAGATAAATGTGGACACTTTGGGGGATGGCCTAACTTGAGTGATGCAATTGTGGGAGTTCGAGGCGCTTGGTCATTGTATCTAGTCGATGGAGATAAAGAGTGAGTGTTTTTATATGTTTGCCAAATGTACCAATTTGATAATACAAAGCTTATATCATTCTGACTCTGCACAATAACAGATTTCTGAAATGGGCATATGACATCACAATAAACAGTCTTCAAAGGGCAGAAGATGAAGTACTTGACAAGGATAGTGGTTTATTCATGGGATGTTCAAGCTTTTTAGAATCAAACTCAGGTTATCCGGAAAAGTATATGAATGACGGAGAACTTGTTGGAAAAACAAAAGCATTGAGCACGAACATGTTATACTACTCGGGTTACAATCTTGCCTCTAAAATGGCAAGAGAGTTAGGAATTGCCGACCAAACAATCATTCAAGACTTGGAAGATAAAGCAAAACTACTCAAAGCTACCATTCAGAAACGGTGAGTTATAAAAATTTGATTTTATGAGCTGTGCCCAGTGTTGGCATCTCCAAAGCTTACTAATGAACAAATCCTCTTCACTACAGCTTGTGGTCGCCGTCAAAGCAGAACTATGCCTATTTTGAGGATGAGTTCGGAATGCAGGTAGATACAACCGAAGGTCTCGGGACTTCATTAGCTCTTCTTGATTTCGAAGATGATGATAGAAATACAGCAATGCTTGTGTCTACTCATACAACAGAATACGGCATAACTTGTCTATGGCCACAATTCAAGTACTCTCCTGGTTTCATGGAATTGAGAATCCCAAGACATTACCATAATGGACGGGTTTGGCCATTTGTTCAGGGATATTGGGCCATGGCTGCCGCACAGTTTAAACAAGCTGATATATTTGCCCATGAGCTCAAAGGATTAACCGCTCTATCTGAAAAAGGAAATACGTTTGCAGAGTTTTATCAACTGAATGGTACATTTCCCGAGGAGAGAAGAAGTCAACTTTGGAGTGCTACAGGATACATATCGATGATATACAATGGAGTATTTGGCATTCGTTTGGACTTGGATGGAATATGGTTTTCTCCAATGAAGCCTAAAGACTTGTTTGATGAATCAACAATACACCTGAACAACATACAGTACCGTGAAATGATCTTAAACATTCATTTGCACGGTCAGGGTACCTCTGTTGACTCCTTCGCGCTAAATAAAGTGAAGAAGAGTGAGCCATTCATCAAATTAGACGAGACGGGAGTGTTTGATGTTGATATACACTTAATTGACTAAGACCTAATGGCAGAGATTGAAAATTGAGTCCTTAAAGTTAGCTATATACAGTTTCAATTATGTACATTTGTTCATTGATCAGGAGTATTGCAGATAACATCATCATCATCAATAATATCGATTCTTGTTGCCAAATCTCCCCAACTAACCGGATCTGTATCGCGTTGTTCTTCATCCAAAAACTTCTCAACGATGTCGCCTGTTAACGAGGCAACTCCTAAGATGCGTGTTATCACGATTATGATGACGGGAGAAAGAGAGATAACTTATGTTAGGTCAAGAAGTCCCACATCACACATTCACACATAAAGCAATACTAACGCGGGACTTTCCTGCAGATGCCATTAGAGGAAGAATCACATCATAGTTGCGAGTACACTCAAACAGTAGAAGTGAGGCTGTCAATGGTGCTCTGAATAAAGCTGCAAGTACAGATGCCGCGCCCACCATTGCAAATGCTGGAAGTCCAGATATACCTTCTACAATTGGATAGTCTGATAGTTCTGGGTAGGTTTGTGATATACTCAGCAAAACATCTGATATGATATTGTGAAAGCTCGCACCGAGTACCCCACCTAAGAACAGAGAGGGTGCAAACGTGCCGCCAACCAATCCTGAAGATGCACTTATTGCAGTAGTCAATAGCTTGGCGACTAGAAGAACAAACAGATACTCTGTCGGTATTCCATTGTTTAAGAAAAGTCCATTGAGCGTCTCATACCCGAAGAACAAAACCTGAGGAACATATATTCCAACAACTCCACACACTAGACTTGCAATCACAGGCTTGGCGTAATTGGGCATTGTTTGGAATATCTCCTGCACAAAGTCAGGACCTTCTTCACCATCAAATATGCCCTTGAAGGTTTGTGCTGTTCCACTAAAGACAGCGGCGGTTATACCTGCAAATGCTCCTAGAACCAAGTAAAGAGGAAGCTCCAGTAATGGGTTGTTGAAGTCAAAATCTCCGAGTCTAAGTGCTAAATCATTGCCTAATAGTAACTGAATCGTCAGTGCTGATACAACAGACGCCAAAAGAATTGATGATATGTTGATCTGTTGTAAGGCCAATGGTTCTCCTCCTATCTGTATTTCTGCCTCGTCTATATCCTTGTCATTCAGTTGAGGTAGTTCAACTGGTACTAGAGCATTTTGTACAATCTCCAATGCAAAGAAGACTCCACTCAATGGTGCATTAAATCCGGCCGAGACACCGGCCGCTGCTCCACAACTAAGGAGCAATCTATCTCGTGCCACTTGTCTATTCACTCTATCAACTTCATTCATATCACTATCTTCTAATGTACCGAATATCCATGTCAGCTTTGAGAAGACTTCATTATTGATTAGAAGACGGCTCAAAGACATGCCGGCTTCAACTGAAGGTCCTTCTGGTCCTAGGCTATTACCTGTGCCAAGGGTAGCAACTGCAGCAAGCGCCTTTCTCACGAATCTTAATAAATCGTTCCTTTCTGATGGTAAAAGTATATTGTTGGTGCAGGATAAAAGTTCTGTGGATGGTGTAACATTTGCAGACCGCAGAGAATCGACATCCACTTCTTTGACTGTATCTCTGAGCCCAGGTGGCATTTCTCCACCAAATCTAAGAAGTGCTCCTACTACAAGACCTCCAAGTACAGGTGTGGCCCATAGAGGTAACAACTCCGACAGTCGTATTGAAAATGTTGTTATCATCTCTCCTGAGAATGGCAATTGTACATCACTATCCAATGGTAGAAACGTTCTATCGAAAGTAAAGCTTGATGCCTTGAATGCATATAGTATCTTTCTAACAAACTCAACAAATGTCTTGAATAGTGCAATGTTTGTTCCAGTGAAGAGACCTATTAATACTGCAGTAAAAAGTATATAAGTCTTCTCTCCTAGCCAATTATTTGGTAGTTGTCTTGATGATTTTGCTGCTGTTATACCACCTGTAGATGTTGAAGAAGCAGTGGTAGATATCTCTTCTTTCTCATCTCTCTTGGATGTGATAATTGAAGAGTTTATTTGCTCTATATCATCAATGATGGTATCCCTATCTATTTGTCCCCATCTTATTATGCTGTTAGTACTGTATCCATTACCAAACTTATGATATCTAATAGGTGGTTGAAATGCACCAACATTAATATGCCAAAGTATTGCAACTATCAAGGA
>Ga0214477_100700_pt1 | contig 21675 bp, 19 predicted proteins | sample M1_20Mar14CPVII9_FD_165058 | JGI IMG/M metagenome (GOLD analysis project Ga0214477, IMG submission 165058) | Marine eukaryotic communities from Monterey Bay, California, United States - M1_20Mar14CPVII9sort6BwellC16 | ecosystem: Environmental > Aquatic > Marine > Unclassified | place: USA...
TGCCAAAAACAAGATTGGAAGAATGGTCACAAGCACTATTGCAAAAGTGTGACTGATGAATGAATGTAGTAGTATACTAATGTATGCATATAGGGGGTGAATCTGGGATAAGTATGGAATTTGATATGGAGTTAGTAACCGTAAAACATAGCCTAATTTACTTTTACCAATCAGACTCCCCGTCCACAACAACACTTTGTAATATCCTACTTGGATCTATAGATGGTTCACCTGTACACTGTACTCCCTCATCATTGTCTGGCCAAGAAGATTTTACACTCTTAAGATGTTCAAGGAAATCATTGCTATGTGATGGCGGCTTATATTGCTTTGTTGTTTTGGAATCTAATGTTTCGAACAGCGTTGCAACTACCTCTTCTCCCATTTCCTGATCGTAGCTGTTACTTTTCAGTATGTCTGGTATGGTATCCTTGTTGTATTTTGTAATGTCGAGTATATGATTGATAACATTATAAGCATCGTTTGTTCCGCATCGTTGCGACGCTATGGCAATTGAAGGTACTGGCCCGTATGTTTGATGCCAACAATGTGCTGGTATTAGTAGTAGATCTCCCGGTTGTTGTATGGCCGTGACAAACAAAGGCTCGTCTGTGTTTGATATCTGATGCAATGCATCAAGAGTACCAGAGCTTGGTCGAAGAGTAGATGTATTTGTTCCTGCATCTTGTATTATCTTTTGATATTGTTCGTTATCTTCGTCTTCCATAACCATCAAATCAAATGCCGAAGGAAAGGTGTCATCTATATTATCATACAGTGACAAGTCACTCTGCCATCCGGCACTTAGTTGTACTCCATCTTCCCAGGCTATTGAATCAAGTCTATATGATTTCAGAGCTGTATCTACAACTTCAACACCTCCATCATCAGTTGGTGGTAGTATAAATCTCCATATCTTTGTACCTTCTAAACAAAGACTAGTACCAGTCCACTCGAATGGATCACGATGAAGTGTAGAAGTTGCACCTTGTCCTGCTAAGATTATTGCATCTGTAGGTTGTATCTTTTCTGGAAAGTAATCAAACCAATTTTCTTTATTTGGAAATGGTGCTTCTCTAATAGTTGTCAATTTGTCGTGTAGTTTAGTACTATCTTTGGTAAATCCAGGAAGTAAACCTTCACAGAATATAAAGAACGCATCATTATGATTGCTATCCATCATGTAGTCTACAGCTTCCATCAAAGTGATGTCATATATCTCGGTATCTCTTGAGCCATCATCTTTCTTTATCTTTCGTTGCATCTGTACTTCTTCAGAACCTAATATATTCATTAATTCATCTGCTAACGATTCTATATCTGAAGATGTTGCAATATCTCGTATGAGTATGGGCTTATTTATGTAGACATCAGGAGATGATATGTATTCATCAAGAGTTATCCGAGGCACAAGAACCGAGTGGCTAAAAGCGTCAACAACAACTCCGACGACAACAAGTAATATTAAGAGTGACATTATATGCAGCAGCATATTACAATAAGGTGATGGCCGCTTCACATCGCTATGTAGCATGCAGCATGCATAGGCTTATGACCATGACAGTTTACTCGCTGAATATGCGTTTATCAGTCGACTCTCTCATTTTTTAGAGAGGAAGATTCTCCATCTGTTGCCGGCGGAGGCTTACCTATTATCTCGCACATCATTCAACTGAGGAATACTACTGCAATATAGTTAGATTAGGCGTAGATGTGAAATAGTATATATTGGTTTTTAGTTCGAACGATATCCTCGTTATTTATATTGGTATCTTCACTTCTTGACAAAAAGTTGAAAAGGAGGAGAAGGCATTGCCATTGCTAATCTTCTTGGAACTTAGCAGTACTTGTACTTGGTAGTATATTGAAGTATATTAACAGGAAGAGAACGGTTGATATATATAATTGACAGGGTATCTTTGACTCAAAATGAGCGCATATCATGTGTCTAAGATCCTTGCAATATTATATGTTTTTTTGTTATGTGTCAGAGCATTTACCCCTGTTCAACATAATATACAACTAAGATGCAGTATTAATATACCAATAATATCATCACGGCTACATTCAACAATAGAAGAAGAAACGCATAAGAGCAGTGATAACACTGTAAAGAAATCAGAGATTGTTAATGATACTCAAAAACAATCATTAGTCAAACGTAAAATGGAAGTAGCATGGTGTAATCACGACTCTTGTTACACAGCTATACGTGAACAGGTAGTCGGTGAACATAATCACTTTGAACTAACAGGACCAGCCACAGGACAAGTGGTATACTCTTGGGAGAAATATTCAATGAAAAGTCAAACAACAAATAAAAAATCTAAGAAGTTAGTTGTGGCATCACCACCGGCGGTATTATTATTAGTCAAACATCATGAAGAGGAGTTAATTAATGTTGCTGTAGACGCTATAGAAGAGTTGATCAATAATTGGGGAGTACAAGTGTTAGTTGATAGTACATTTAGAAAGGATTTAGAAAAGGTGGATAGTATTGATTTAGATAGTGATATGGTACGGTTATTTGATCCACAACCTGTTAGCGGATTTGGATCAGGGGAGCAGTTGAACAATATAAATGATAATGTTGCTGATAGTACGACAAATGGGATTAGCAAAAGTAAAGAACAACCACCCGCTGATTTATCGGATGCCGATCTTGTGGTAACCTTGGGTGGGGATGGATTACTAATGTATGCTGCACACGTCTTCTCAGGCCCGGTGCCTCCGATATTACCAGTGGCAGGTGGTTCAATGGGCTTCCTAACACCATTTGCTAGAGAAGAAATGTTAGAGGCCATATTGATATCTCTCGGCTTGAAGGTCATTACAGATGATGATGAAGATGACACAGACGACAGTGATTCTTCAAGTGATTCAAGTGGACTTACGATTTCACAACGAGCATTGAACAATATGCAAATAGAAGCTACTGATAGAGATGATTATCATGAGAAGCCGCCACTGAAATTTGGAAACAATAATCAAATCTGTATATCAATGAGAATGAGGCTTGACTGTCGTATATTTTCTTCCGATGGATCGCTCAAATCTCGATATGCCGTTCTAAATGAAGTTGTCATTGACAGAGGATCAAGCCCATACTTGGCTAGTCTTGAATGCTTTTGTGATGATGTGCATTTAACGACGGTGCAAGCAGATGGGATTATATTCTCAACTCCAACAGGCAGCACAGCCTACTCGATGGCTGCCGGAGGCTCGGTAGTTCATCCTGCCGTTCCCAGTATACTAGTGACACCAATATGTCCGCATGTACTATCTTTTAGAAGTATGGTATTCCCAGATCACGTCGTCTTGAGGTGTTATGTGCCCAGTGATGCAAGATCAAGCGCTTGTGTATACTTTGATGGTCAGCATAGAACAGAATTGAATAGAGGAGATAGTGTTCAGATTAAAATGTCGGCACATCCGGTTCCAACAATTAATCGACAAGATCATAGTGCCGATTGGCTGTCAAGTTTGAAGAGCAACTTCAATTTCAATACGAGAGTCAAGCAGAAACCACTATAGATAGGGAACATGTAGGAGAGTATATAAAAAGATAATGTATCCAAAGTTGTATATAAAACGAGTCTATTTGATTTTCAATGAAGACAGATATAGTTCAGACATGTCGATATCGATTCCCCATTGACTTCCCGAGAACTGCCACAAGTTCTCTTCTAGCACCTCATCAGAACAGGGTAGAAATCTACACATGTCTTCTTTCATTCTAGAATCGGGTATTGCAATAACGTGACATCCAGCTCGCTTGCCAGAATGTGCACCATTTAGTGCATCCTCGAATACTAGACACTCTGATGGTCTTACTCCCAATCGTTTAGCTGCCTCGATATATATGTCAGGTGCCGGTTTACCTCGTTTTACATCATCTCCGGTCACAATCTCTTGGAATGCATTAAACATCTTTTCATGCTTCACTTTCTTTTGATTAACACTGACCATTCTACTGCTAGTGGCAATTGCCAATGGTATCTTTGCTGCTCGCAATGCCTCTACTAGTTCAGGTGCTCCAGCACATGCCTCAACTTCAGAACATAAATCGTTCAATCTGATCTCCCAAGCTTCCATGAATGATTTAACAATATTTTCCCTTTCCTCGCTATGTGTATCCTTTTCGGTATATCTAATAACATTCTCCCAGCCATTTGTCCAATCTAATTCCATTTCAACGTCCCACTTTGTTTGTGCATATTGAAGAACTATTGGTACCCAATCCCATCCACGCAGACCAAGTATCTGACGCTTCAATTCCCAAGGTAGTAACATACCACCCTCTTTAAGTGTAGCAAGATGTTCCTCTGGTATTTTCATATCAAGGATGGCAAATGATTCAATAACAGATCTGCAAGAAAGTGCCTCCGTATCCAATAAAGTGCCATCCATGTCAAAGATCACAGCCTTGATTGACGTTTTCTTTGGTTGTTGTACAACATCTTCATCATCGGGTACTGAGGCAGTCATAATTTTATGAGAGTATATTTTTATTGTAGTCGAAATTGCGGTGGTGGTTTTTGCTATTGCAATGGAAGTTTATGATATTGAGATGAATATTTAAATGTGCACAATTATGTAAACTACCACAGGGTGCTGTGCCGGTTACGATTGATACAATAACAACTCACATCTACTTAACTCACATCCACCCTGAATAGGTATATACCGACGACGGACAGACGCTCAATTCATTCATTTGGCATTTGGCTTTGCTTTCGCAAGTGCACCGTTTAGTTGACGTTAGTTGTTATTATCTAATTGCTATTATTTAAACTGCCGACATACAAAATAGTAGGAGGAGCTGCTTTTTGGAACATTATCAACTGCAATTGCAAACATATAATTTGTTGGTATCTTAATTTGCAATTATTAAAGAAACACCCAATTACTCATATCACCACAACCTACAACAACAATGAAAGTTATTCATCTTATCCGACCTATCCAGGGGTTAGTACCTGAAGTAGAGAAACCAACATCAGCAATTCCCTTCCGTGAAAAGGTATTATGGACATCATGTGCTCTCTTAGTATATATGGTACTCTCCAATTTGCCATTATTTGGTGTACAACGTGCATCATCATCTGATCCATTCTATTGGATGCGTGTTATATTGGCATCGAATCGGGGTACATTAATGGAATTGGGTGTTAGTCCATTAGTTACTACTGGTAAGTTTGTTTTGTATCATTATTGTTGCACATAACACAACTAATATCCTATTCTTGGCACTATGAAAGGTATGGTTATGCAATTATTAGCCGGTGCAAAAGTTATTGATGTTAACTTAGATAATAAGGAAGATCGTGTATTATTCATGACAGCACAAAAGGTTGTTGGTGTGTTAACAACCGCCGTGATGGCTATTGCATATGTCATGAGTGGAATGTATGGTGACTTTGCTGCAATTGGTACTGGTAATGCTATATTGATTGTTACTCAGTTAACATTAGCCGGTGTATTATTGTTGCTATTAGATGAAATGATGCAACGTGGGTATGGACTAGGATCAGGGATTAGTCTATTTATTGCAGCGCATATTAGTGAGACTATTGTTTGGTCGGCCGTAAGTCCAACTACCGTTAATATTGGAAGAGGAACTGAGTATCAAGGTGCTATACTTGCCTTATTTCATGCTATTGTTGTCAAGAGGAGTCTTGGGTCTATTTTTGATGCATTTACTCGACAAAATCTGCCCAACATTTGCAATTTGGTTGCAACTGCTAGTATCTTTGGGGCGTGCATCTACCTACAGCTACTTCGTGTCAAGTTGATGATCAAAATGCAACGATCTCGTGGATTAGAACGTCCGTATCATATCAAATTGTTCTACACATCCAACATGCCCATAATTCTGCATACGGCATTGATTTCAAACATTTACTTTGTAAGTCAAATGATATACAATGCCCAACCAACCTCGCCATTTATCAAACTTTTTGGTGAATGGGCGAAAGACACTTCGGTTGCCGGTCATGTCGTTCCTGTGGGTGGATTGGTAAGTAGTCTGTACTTATATGTATGAAGTGTGTCAAAAGTACATTCAACCATCATATCTAATACTCCACTCTCTCAAAGGCATACTACATCAGTCCCCCGGCAAGCTTGGCTGGTATGTTGCATGATCCATTCCATGCTCTATTCTACTTGGTATTTACATTAACAGCATGTGCAATCTTCGGTAGGATGTGGACTGAAGTGAGCGGTACATCGGTCCGTGATGTTGCTCGACAAATGAAAGAGAATCAAATTGTAATGAAGGGGCATCGAGATACTGCTACTGCTCGTGTACTTGGTCGTTACATTCCCACTGCCGCAGCTTTGGGAGGTGTTTGTATCGGTTTCTTGTCGGTTGTGGCTGATTACATTGGTGCTATCGGTAGTGGAACGGGAATCCTATTAGTAACCACTACCATCTATGACTTTTACGAGGCGTTCATGCGTGAGAATGCTGATATGAGTCAATATATGAGACAAGCATAGGCTGGTTTCTTAGAGTTGGGGGCTGAGCGTGTGCACAAATTCTTCTTGCTCAGAGGATAAAGAGAGATAAACTAAGACCTTAATTACTTAGTACAGAATTGACATTAATGACAACTTATTGATTTAACATATCACAAGACTAGCACCTTAAGCTTGGTGCCGAGTCCTTTACTTCTTTCTCAACTTGCCTAAACATGTGATCTTGTGTGACTTCTTCCAGTGGACCTTTTGACAATCGACATTGCAATATGCAACAGTATGACAAGACGAGCATTTCTTCGTAGCTCCATCGGCACCGCATGCTTTACACTTCCATTCAGTACTCTCACTATTTCCCAAGTCGGTTGGACTCCAGCTCACAAGCCGTCCAGTGGTACCATACCAGTGTTGGGCCTGATTGCACATTCTTAACGAGTTTTCTTTCATTGAATATTCAACTTTAGGTGATTCCATGGCCTTGAAAGCTATGATGGCCTCTTCATAATAATGTGCTGCTTCGACGAAGTTATCCATCGATTTGTATGCCAATCCAAGGTAACTCAGATGTGCACACTCACAGTCTTCTCTGGCATCTGGAGGGAACATAACATTTGGATCTCTTGTTAAGGATAGGTTATAATTGTAACACCAAATAGCGGCTCTAAACTCATTTGCACTTTCATACCACTCTCCAGTTCTTTTGACAAGCTGATATATGATTGAATTCATTTGCAGCGTTAAACCAAAGCCATCTGATAAATTTTGACAGATTAACGCTTCCAATTTGGAATTAGCTCTGTGCCACTCCTCATCTTTCCAAAGATACATCCCAATCTTGACGAATGAGTAGAATATAAGACACCAATCGTCTTTACTCATGTGTTCTGGCCATTGAGCTTCATCATTGTACAAGGCAAACCAATACATTGAAACCTCGTCGTACAACAAGAACGGTATCGATAGTAGCACATGTTGAAAGGAAACTACATTCAATGAATATGGCCCATAATATGGCGCACTCCCCTTGACAATCTCTCTCATGAGTTTTCGATTAATATCCTTTAGAAATTCACTGTCTGCTTTGATCATGCTTTCTTCATCATCATTCAGTGTTTGGACATTTTTACGACGCATGTCTGTAACTTCCATGTTGGCAGGATCACACAGTCGTTGTGTCGGGTCAAAGTACCAACAACCAGAGTGAAAACAATCCTCATCTCCTTCCTTTTCTGTAACTTTATCTAACCAGTTCATTGTTCGTAATAACCCGTGGTTTTTAAGGGAATGGCATTTTAGGATGCCGCCGCCTTGTACATTCATTTTAGACACATGGAAGTCAACATCTGAATCATATAGACGTAGTTTGTCTGTATCCCATGTGAATGTTGTTGAGCCGTCTTCAAGAGCACACTTTTGACCATCTATTTGAGTGACGAGTGCATAGGCATTCCCCTCCTTCTTTGGATGATATACAAGAGATCCTACTCCGATAGTAGACGATGCCGATTCCATTGTTGCTGTGAGTGTCCACTTCATAAAGCGATCTCCCGGTCCCATATTATACTCATACCATGATACAACTTTCCCTTTTACCCATACCTCATTGCCATTTTTATTTAATGGTACCATTAATACCTCAAATCTTCTTCCTTTCCAAAACGTATCATGTGTCTCGCTGCCACCATTATAGGAATTATAATGAAATGTTGTATTCCATCGTGCACACTTCTCAAAGTCCCTCCCAGCATCAATTTTGAGAATCTCGTGTACTGGGTGCATCTCCCCATCATCTCCCATTGTCATCATCATCATCTTGAATATAATTTTGTTATTCAATAATATCTTGTAATATTATGTAATCCCAATCGATAATACAACAAAAAAGCCTTCAGACTCCTCTTTTGTGCACCATGTATATCTGATGGTGGCACAGGATATTCATCGGCTAATCATACACCAACTCAAACATCAACTTCCAAATAAAGATATGACATCATATCATCTCAAAATGCCTGAGATTTTGAGGATACCTTTTTGGTATCCTTTGAAAAATGACACACTGCCACTTCACCATCACCATTCATCACATTATTGACTTGGTGGATGATAGTTCGATATAGCAACTCGTAACTACCACCATATGCTCATTAGATCATTTTGTTAACGACGTTCTTTCAGTCAGTAGGTTTTCGGGGACCATTATCAAGGAAACGTCTTGAAAAGTTGATCTGATATTTGCAACATAAAATCTCAAATTATTACAAAGCTATACGACAATACATTCACATAGTTAGCAAGTATGGACAATATATACGACGAATCATTAGATTTAGGTGTAGCAGTAAAAGAAGAATCACCATTGTCTTCAGCAAAGTCTAAAAAGAAGAAGCGTAGAAGAAAGAGGTCTGGTAGTACATCGAGTGTTGATGTATTACCTTTGCCAACTGCAGATGATAATGATGGAGATGTAAATGATATAGACAAACAGAGTAGTAGCAGTACCAAAAAGAAGAAACGAAAGAAGAAAAAGAAAAGATCTCTTGATGATAGCATAGAAGATATACAAGAAGGTACAACTACAGAAGATAAAAGCATACAGACAAACACGTCAATTGTAAAACAAGCGCCACTGAAGGGAAACTTCATAAAAGAACGAAGTAACTTACCAGTATATCAACATAGAGAAGAGATGTGTGATTTAGTATCAAAGAATGATGTTGTTTTGGTTGTGGCTGAAACGGTAAGTTGGCTTTCATCGGCTCTTATATGATGTGTTAATATCTATGATACGTACCATACCTATGTATCTGACCATATATCCAACAGGGAAGTGGAAAGAGTACACAAATACCATCCTACATACATGAATCAGGTATATTAACCAAATCCTCAAAGGCAGCACAACAACCGTCATCATCAAAGTCATCATCCACTAAAAAACAAAGATATGGTAAATCAATATGTATAACACAACCTCGACGAGTGGCGGCAATAACATTAGCAAAACGTGTCTCATCCGAAGTTAACTGTACACCCGGAACAATTGTTGGACATCGTGTACGATTTGATGATTCAACTGATATACGTGGACTTAACACTACGAAGATTATATATGTTACAGATGGTATGTTGTTAAGAGAGGCTATATCAGACCCATTGTTATGTAGATATGGTTTAGTTGTATTGGATGAGGCCCATGAAAGGAGCTTACAAACAGATGTTTTATTTGGTGTTGTTAAGAGAGCAATGGCGGCAAGAAAACGAATAATAAAAGGTGACGATACAAATGGAGAAGTAGATCAAAAGCTAAAAGGCAACAAGAAGAAGAATGATGGCAGTGATCAAGAAGAGACAAAAACTACATTTGAAAAGGATGATGAAATACTCAATCAAATGAAAGAAAGAGCAATTTCATTAGGTTTACCACCTTTAAGAGTATGTGTAATGAGTGCTACATTGGATGTTCAATTATTTCAAAGATTCTTTTCTGGTAGTGCAATGATTAAGATACCAGGTAGACAATATCCTGTTCAAACTGTTTATACTGATGAGGTGCATGAGGTGAGTATTTACAATTTTGTGTGCTTTAGTTATGTTGTTTGTTTTCATGCCTACGCATTTGTACTCACTTGTACCGCTCTCCTATTATCAACAGGACTATGTAGATGCAGCTTTGAATACAGTAATGCAGATATACAAGAATACACCAGATGGAGATGGAAGTGATGTGCTTGTATTCCTAACTGGTCAGGATGAGATTGAAGATCTTGCATCTCTACTTAAAAGATATCTTGAAGATTTAGAACCTGATAATGATGATGATAATAAGACAAAGACTAAAACGAATGGTGATGTAGTACAAAACATCAAAGGTATCGGGACATCAATCAACTCTGGGAATACACTCATTGTGAATGGTGTTCTGATATGCGTACTGTATGCATCTTTACCACCCGAGCAGCAAATGATTGCATTCCGCCCCAAGCCTGAGGGATGTTCAAGAAAAGTTATTCTGGCTACAAATATTGCTGGCAAGTTGTTTGTGTGATCCTAATGTGTATTAAATGAAGTTTATTCCGAAACCATTCAACTTACTTCAATCTCTTTTCACACTACAGAAACTAGTGTCACACTTGACGGCATCCGCTATGTGGTTGACTGTGGGAAACACAAATCAAGAGAGTATAAGTCATCTACTGGAATGGAAAGCTTGATGATCTCTGATATTAGTAAAGCACAAGCCAAGCAGCGAATGGGTCGAGCAGGACGTATAGCAGAGGGAATATGTCTTCGGCTATACCCAGAAGAGGCATATGATCAACTAAGTGAGACGACAGTTCCCGAGATATTAAGGGTCAATCTAGCACAGGTTGTCTTGCAATTAAAAGGGATGGGGGTGCATGATCCACGAAGCTTTAGTTTCCTTACACCACCAACACAAGAGAGTGTTGAGAAGTCTTTTGAGGTATTGACAGCCCTCGGAGCTATTGATAAGTCAATGAACTTGACAGAGTATGGTAAGGAGATGTCAAAACTTCCACTAGACCCAATCTACGCACATCTACTATTACAAAGCGCCAAGTTTGAGTGTGTCTCAGAAATACTGACAGTAGTTGCCATGTTAAGTGCGGAGAACATATTCTACCGACCAGGTGGAAGAGGAGATAGTGATGGTGGCGGAGGCGTTGCAGCACGAGCGGCAGCTGCTCATCGTCGCTTTGCAAGTCATGAAGGGGACTTACCGACTCTATTGGCCGTGTACAATGCATGGAGGACAGAGGCAATGTATACCAAATCTAGTACTCCCAAAAAGCAGAAACAAAAGCTTATCAAAGGGACAAAGATGACGCATGGTGATTGGTGTGGCCAGAATTTTATCAATGGTCGAGCTCTTGTACGAGCACATGATGTTAGGTCTCAACTTTGTCAGCTGTGCTCTCGTCTTGGGATGGATGTGAATTCTACCTGTGGCTCGGAGATGACAACATTCTTCAAATGTGTTTGTTCTGGCCTATTCCTTCAAGTGGCCACAAGGATAGTCAATCCTCTTCAATCATCACAAGGTAAAAAGAACTCTAGGCTTCCAAGTAGAGCAGGATTGATACCATCTCGTGGACATTACAAAACAAAGATTGGAGGACAATTAGTATCAGTTCATCCCACGTCTACCTTATTCGGGCGACAGCCAGCTCCAAAGTGTGTTGTCTATACTGATCTTCTATACACAACAAAATTATATGTGAGATGTGTAACTCAAATAAGAGAGGAGTGGCTGGACGATCTTACGCAGCCTAGTGCTTAATGACTAGGAAGCGTATCATAAGAGTAGAGTACATAAATCTTAAGTTGATTTTAACATTCGCTGCTACTAGTTCAATCAATAACGATCACTTCGTTTGAATTCGTAACAGAATCATCGATCCGACTTAAATCAATGCATTCAGGTTGAGCACCACTATTGCTCTCAGGTTCGGCTGAACCGCTCAGGTCAATAAAGTCGGTCTTCCTTCCGTTCTGTTTGTGGTAATCTGAGAGTTCAGTACTTGTCTCTGCATTGCTTGGCTTTTCATTGGATACATCATCGTTGTCATCATCTAAAAGATCAACAACTTGCTTCTGTTGTTGACTATCGTTAGTCACAGCAGCCATTTTGGAATCTGTTGGAGACACTACTTTCGAGTGATTGGAGGGAAGCTTGAGATCATCCTTGGCATCAGCTTTATCTGGCGTAGATGATGCCCCGTCTGAGGTATTACTTGGAGGTTTTTGTGCAACTCCATTCTCTGAATTAATCTTGCCGCCTGCAGGCTGTGGGGATTGAATCTCATTCAGCTCATCTGAAGTAGATAGAGATGTCTTGGAAGCAGCTTTTGTATCTGCAAGTGGTTGATCTTCACTTGGCATCCATCGTCCTCGGGTATCATCCCAACTATACCCGTTTCTTCCTCTGCCGACTGGACGTAGATACCTTCCGTCTGATAACACTTTGGGTTTATGTACGGGTAAGACTGATCCATCCGACATTATACGAGCGTTGATATTTGCTTGAGAGTACCTACCTATCTTTCTTCCTTGGCGCTCGTTAACGACACTTTCATCTAGTGAAGTTGAGGTTTCCTGCACGTTCTTGGGTACAGTCTTTGTATCGGTTAATGGTTGCTGTTTTAATTCAGTAGGAAGAAGTGCTTTATCTCCACCGCCAACTTCCTCATCCCCAGAACCTGACTCAATCATCTCCTTGTCATCACTCTTTAAGTTGCTACTAGAAGATGAGACAGGAGAAGGACTAAAAACCTCTACACCGCTGACATTCCTCTCCCCAAGAATCTCGTCCAACAAATCGCTTGGACCGTCTCCCAAAGATGTCGAACTAGAATCAAACTGTTTCATCTTTTTAAGTAACCTATAAATCTCATCCTTTCGTCGAATCTTCTCTAGAGCAACGATCTTCTTATGAAGCTTCTGGCGGAATACAGAGTTCTTTGACCTAAGAAGGAATGCCGTTGCAACCTTCTTCCTTAGAATCATACCAGATGCTGCAATCTCCTCGTTAACTCTCACTGCTGGCTTCATATAGAAGTCATATAGTGAGTCATATTCTTCAATCTCAGAAGAGGTCATGTCACCCCAATCATCCAGCGATTCCTCATCATCAGAATCTTCATATTCGTCTGACTTTTCTTCTGACTCCTCTGATTCGGAGGAGCTGGAAGTGTCTTCTTGCATTTCCGATGATGATACCTTGTCAGGTGTTGACTCTTTCTTTTTATTGAGGCCCCATCCTAAAAGTCCTAAGTTAGATATCTTGCTGTTTATAATTCCATACCTTTGCCTGAATATCTCCATAGCTTGCCTCTCATCTCCATTGCATTGCTGCCTAAGTTGTTCGAATTCAAGCGCATACCTTGGATATCTAAATATGATCTTCATACTTGGTGATACCCAACGACGAAGATTTTTCTTATTCTTTCCTTTCTGCACTGTCCATCCAGGCCCTGGCGCAATACCACGAGGAGTTTTACTTTCTGGCAATAGACCTAAATTGACAATCTTGCCCTTTATATTTCCTTGATGCCTACGTCTGAATAGTTCCATGGCTTGCTTTTCATCTCCATTGCATTGTTGTCTAATTTGTTCGAATTCAAAGGCATACCTAGGAACTGCAAATATTATCTTCATAGTTGGTGATATCCAACGACGACTCGCCTTCCGTTTTTGTGTATACATTTTTGACGACCATCCAGGACCTGGCGACATACGATAAGGTACTTTTTTTGTACCAAACATCTGCATAATAAAGCCAGATGTATCTGCCTCCTCTTTGATCCGTTTCTTTCCCGTCATCTTCTCTTTCCTATCCTTTGCCCTAGTATCAACTGTATCTGATGATAACTCGTGCAATTTAATCTTCTTCGGGGGCTTGGGCGGTGGCGGGGCATACATATCTGTTTGCTTCCTGTCCCTCTTTCTGTTGTTACATGCGCCCCCTTCTTTCTCATCAAACATGGGGAGAAGATCCTTAACTTCTACATCACATACGAAATTGTTCATTGTTGACCAACGAACCGTAGCTGTCTTTGTACCACAGGAGACTATTACTGCTGCATGACTTCCCTTACCTTGTTTAACCCAGACATGCTCTCCCTCTTTGAAACTTTTACGAGTTGATACACCACTCTGTCCTACTTTTGCTGCTGTTTTACTTTTCGGAGTAGCTATTCTCCTCCTTGGCATGATGGAACGTGCTGTTTTCTTTGTAGTAATCTTAATTGATGGGGACTTCTTGGCTTTTATAGCTTTGTGCTGATGATTTCCACCTGCTGATGAACTACAGGTAGACACCATTCTATTCGATTGGGATCCATCTTCTTCCTCCTTTACTTTTCTAGCAAACATTGAAGGCGGTGGTGTATACATATCAGTCTTCATTCTAATTCTCTTGCTATTGATGATACTAGATTTCTCAGAACTGCCAGGAGGCTCATTTTTAATCGGTTTATCACACCTTGTAGTAGAATTAGCAGTCTCTTGATTTGCAATCTTAACCTTCTTTTTCACAAGTCTATCACTCTTTATCATAATCTCCTCCATACTACGCTGACTAAATATCTCAACATATCCGTCTTCTGGATAAATAACATGATAGTCTTCTCCATCAAATGCGGTGATACGTCCTTCCCAAACCTGTTAATTCAAGAGAAGGGGTATTAATGGATTAGATATCTAATGCATATCTTTTATGCACATCTTATGCACATCTATGCACAGCCATATAAACTTACCCCATACCCATTAAAATTCTTTAGATATGATGTTCCTGGTGGATATTTAGGTGATTTGCCATGGATTGGCTTCTCGTTAATATCAACCGGTGATACCATTCTCTAGATTAAGTTTCGGTTCACCCAATGCAATAAATTATGAGAGTGATGTGTATCTTTGGCGTCTATCGAGTGAAGAAAAAGATTCTTCGCTAAACCCGTGGTATACTAGGCTTAATCAACGATATATATATATATATATATATAGGTCTTCGGCAGTACAATCCGAGTCAAGAGGTTGCATTAGCCGCAGAGGAAAGCAACACTATACTAGATCACAGGCGGCATTGATCGTTTGAAGTCTATTCCCGATTTATGAGAGTACTCCTCGGCGGCGGTATATCTTCCTACTAATAACAATATACTCGATTGCTTATATTGTTCTCGTAGGCGGTGGTCGATAAGTGCTGGTGATCAAACATCACTGTAGGATATACTCACACTCATACCTCCCCATCATCATACATACATTTATCTCTCAATATTGAAATAGTATTACATACACTACCTCATACATATCAAACAAGATGGTTCTCTTTATACTATGCGTTAAAGCTGAGTTAGATGGGGTTGAAACATTATCACTCTTGAGAAATACAAACTTGTGCTTTAGTGTACGAAATCCATTAAGTGATTATGAAGTAAGAGAGAAGATTATCTTCATCAATCCATCAGAGACGTTAGAACAAGAAGAGAATGATCGAGAGCCAGCACATCATTTCGCCGTCAAATGGGATGGTAATAAGAAATACAGTACACTTATTGTATTAGATGAAGATGGGGCGAAGTCTGCATTGAAGAAACTCAACAAGAAAAAGAAGAAAGGAAAAGGTGATGATGAGGTAGATGTACCGAGAGATGTGAATTCAGATGATAATGGAAATTATGTGCCTATTCTGGCGATGGAGTGCAGGAAAGTCCGCGTTAGGATTGTTTTATCTTATGAATTCGACTGTTCAATGTGAAGTATTTGAGATCTGAGTGCTCCATTTGGCATTTATGTATCTTCACTATTTATTGCCTTTGCAAACCGTATGCACTAACTTGAGTTACTATCATCTGTCTTCATCTTCATAAACCGCTTAATGTGCGCTCCAGAGGGCTTGAACCATATGGTTTTCATCCGCTGGGTAATGAATTCAAGGTAGTAAGTGAGGGAGGAGCTGTATTTGAGGAAGATGTTGATCTATCGGAAGGCGATTGGGGAGATTATGATGAAGAGAACGATGCCGCTGTCGGTGTAAATGAATTTGAAAGTAAGATAATAGCAGTTTAGTTTTGTATGTGATATCAACTCAGGTAAAGTACTGGTAATTGCTAGCAAACATAACTCGTTTACCATCTTCGGCCTCTTCGGAATCTATTTCTGCCGAATCCGCCTCTAAAACCGCCTCCTCCGTAACCACCACCATATCTCATTCCTCCATAATGTCTACCTCTCCCATTCATCATGTTCAGCATCATCATTACTTGCATTGGATTTATACCAAAATAGTGACATGTCAGTCCAATGACTATTAATATTGCCATGCTTGCCATTGATCCATCAAACAAATTGGGCTGATATAGTTGAGAAGAAAGAAGGATGAGTTACAATTGTGAAGTACATGATTGACAACTTTGTATACTGCTGATACTTACCATTTGATAAGATGTACTTCTTTGTCTTTGGCGTGGTGGTGGATCGTAGTACTGATAATCATTACCATTTTCATACTTTGAGTAATACTTTTGATTCTGTTGAGTTGATCGATCATTGTATCCAGTGTTACTAGTTCGTCGTTGTTGTTGTGGATCGGCATATCTATCATATTGTCGTTCATTATCATAACTTCTTTCTTGATATCTATTCTGTTGTGTTGAAGACGAGCCTGATTTATATCGATCATATGCATTACCATGTCCATAGTTAGCAGTACTTTTGCTACCTCCACCAAGTGCATAGTCTAAGCCGAATCTCCCTCCTAGTGCTAAATATAAGATTAGAAAGACACATAGAACTTTGACCAATGTTTGAATATCATCTGATTGTGAATGAAACCATTGAATTGATTGAGAAGCATAATGCTGTATCCTTTCAGTAAATGATAAAGAATAGCCTGGTGGCGGTGTATTGACATCATCAACATCAATTCCATCATAATTTCTACTGCTATTGTTATTGCTATTTGTAGATTGAGACTGATCTGCTGGAGGTGCAGATGGTGAAGGATGATCAGATGTGTTATTATCACTACTAGAATTGCTCTCGTCATTGCGTTCTTTAGCATTACGAGTACGCATTTCTTTTATTAACATTTGTCTAGCAACTTTATTGTTTTTGTCAAGTGATAATGCTCTTTGTAGTGATAAACATGCATCATTACTATGATTTCCGAGGGCAATATAAGATGCAGCTAATCGGACATGTGCCTTTGCCCATTTATTGTTTAATGCAATACACTGTATAATATAGTAATGTGGAGAGGGAGATATAATATTATCAGATATTGCAAACCACAACATAGATTTGTATTACAACAAACAATACATTACATTAGCAATTCTATGTGCACGTATGGCCAATCTAAACTACATGATATACATATCTTACACATATACATATCTTACACATACATACCTGTTTAGAATCCTCAACTGCCTTTGTGACCATATCAACACCACCAATCTTCAATCGACATGCTATAACATTGGATAACAATACCTGATGTTCCTTTGTATTAGTAGCAGATGTCAATAAATCAATTGCGTTTGTGTATTGATTCAGTGCCTCTGGATAATTCTCATTGACAAAGGCTTGTTGCCCTGCATCTTTCGACTCTTTCCAAGACGACATTGCAATGTATTCTTTATTGTTGTATGTGGGATATGCAGTAGTGTAGTTATCTTCTCTCAAATAGGACTCTCAAAGTCACTTCAATCTCCATTGTTATTCTAGCACTAAGAAGTGTAAAACATACATTACACGTGTTTAGGTGTAATTCGGAGGTAGAGCCCTAGTAATAGCCGATGCGTTCAAATATAAGTGCAGTGCAAAAATGAAGGATATCTTGAGGATACCTTGATGGTATCCTTTTTAGCACCGAGATATTATACTCTCATAATCATAACTCTAAACTCATAACTTATCGTACAATACTCAACGACTGACAGTCAACGATTAAATACCTTATTACAACAATCATCATTATATCAACTCATCTTCTATATAAATATGATACGTCAACTTCCAGTATTTCTAGCGGCAGCCTTGGTTCTCACCGCAATTGATAGTACATCATGTTTCACAGCTCCGCAATCTCGTACTACAACACAAAAACAAAGAACAACATCATTATCATTATCAGTAATTCGTCAACCAATTAAAATGCCAACACAGGAACCAATGGTACCCTACCGAGCACCAGGAGCTACATATGATCAATTCATAGGTATGAAATCACGACAATTAAAGGATAGAAAGCTGTGGATTGCACAATATATTGATGAAGAGGCATCTAATTCTATCATTTCAAGTTTATTATATATGCAATCTGAGGATGATAAGGAAGATATTAAATTATATTTAAACATACCCGGTGCTAACTTACGTCCGGTACTTGCAATTTATGATGCATTGAGTGAATTAAAAGCAGATGGGTGTAAAATAGCAACAACGAATATTGCCTTATGTGCAGGCATGGGATCACTAATTGCAGGTGTTGGTACAAAGGGTATGAGATATTCATTACCAAATGCAAGATTCTTATTACAAAAAACTGGTATGGATGGAGTATTTCAAGGACAGGCTACTGATATTGCATTAGAAGTTAAGAATATTAAGAATTGGAATGAAAAGATTAATGCTGAGATATCCAAGGTCACTGGCCAAACGACGGAACGTATTAATGAGGATTTAAAACGTGACTTTTACTTGAGTAGTGAAGAGGCTGTACGGTATGGATTAATTGATGAGGTATTACTACCCATGCCGAATAAACGTCAAAATTTAGTTGCAGATTTGGGAGACTTCCAGAGTGGAGCAGAGCAGAAATATCAAGGTGATGAAATTGAGGCAATGGAGAAAAAGAATGAACAGCAACAGGGTAATGGTATGTTAAAAACTACTGATGATGATGAACCACCCGTTGGCAAGGCATAAATATTATTGTGTGGTAGGTCTGAACATATAGCAAGTAGCGAATACTTACGAACAATAAGATAGAACATCAAGTAAATTGTAAGATCACCCTTATTTCTATTGTTGCAACGTTTATTCCTCAAAACCTGAAAAGAGTGAAATAAATATCACCCAGTAGAGTCAAATTACTCGATAAATCTATAATAATGAGTTAGCTGTATTCTTAACTTGATGTCTCCTTCTTTCTATTTCCTATAATAAACATCAAACATCAACTCGAAAGATACACTCTCCTCAAAATAATAACTAACTAATCATCATGGAGCATGCTCTGCATTCTCGGGTAAATAATTCTTCCAATTATACGGTAATTTATGCTTCAATGTTAATTCTCCCGTACGTTTATCAATTACTTTCTCATCACCTTCCCCGACGATCTTGCCTTCGTTCCTGTCTAGCTCTTGCTCCAACACCGAGTGTAGATTCAAAGTCACGCCTCACACCCTCCACAGCTCGATCACCACTGCCTTGATCAAGTGCACGGATCACTTTTTCACGTTTGTCATCGTCCTGCAAATCACGCAATCGCCCAACACCTGCCTCACGCATAGCTCTTCTCATTGCTAATAAGTTTAGAAACGGAAAGTTCTTTTGTGGTGTCATTTCTGTCTGTTCTCCATCAGCAACAAAGTTGTAAGGTAAGTCCAAAACGGTTCCTTTATCGTATGCGTCATAGTGATTATTTATAAATAAGAGAATGATATTGAGTCAACAACTTTGTCCAAAGAGATTTCATTCAACACAATAGTACTTACCAGAATGACAACAGTCCATAAGGCATGTTAAGCTTGTTCCTTTTGGCATAGAGCATACTAAATGTTCATATAACTCCTTATCTATAATCTGTCCACTTCTATCATAGTCAACTGGACACAGAGTGGAGTTGTATCCCGACGAATCTTTACCAGTAGTATCTCTTACTCTCCCTCCATGCCCAGAGTAATGAACAAAACCAGTATCTCCAGGTTTGCACTTTTTGTATAGACCAGCATCAAGTTAGTAGAATAGAGTGAGTGATATATATGCATACCGTTGATATATCATGTCAGACATCATGCAGCTACTTACTTTCTTGCATAACTGATCCAATGCCTTCATAATGTTTGCCCTAGTGGGTGATGTTGCTTTACCATCATCCAATAGGATTGTCATATTTGAAGATTTGAACTTGCCGACGTCCATAATGTACTTCTTAATATTGTGAACATCATTCCAACATCCACTTAGTTGTCCTTGTTTATGTGTAGTGTAGTTGATGCCGATCAAGACTGCATATCGTGTGCCTTTGTTTGCATGTTTGTTTGACATTAGATCAAATGGCTGATTGACATCAATGTTACGACTACTCGAGAGCTGAGGAATCTGTTCAAATCCTTTTGCTTTGACAACTTTGCGTGCTCTCAAGAATACATCGACAAAACTTAAGTTCTTTGCTGACGGCTTTTCTTCTTTATAGATGACGCTTAACATTGCAGACGTCAATGCCCCTCCAGCCTTACCCGCCGCATCTGGTAGTTGAAACGTTGAAACATTGCCCACATCTGCACTCGTTTGTTCGTCTGTATACGTGTTGTTAATATTGATAAGATAGACATATGATAAGATATAGATACAACAACATATGAATATTATGATATCATTATAAGATACTATGCTGATATTTGCAATATGTTACACTTATACCCACTCACCTTTGCAACCAGATATCATCCTCACTTCGGCTGGTATTGCCTCCTCCGCTTGAGCTGTTTGACATATATTAAAGAAGTATTATAGAGTTAGGCTGAGTTTCTAAGAAATTGGAAGTAAAGATACTCCATCAAAATCTTGCACATATCTATGCATTATCAGCGGCCTATACCACGGCTCTACTCGTATAAAGCAGTATAAAAGAGCATATACTATACTATCCCCTTAGTACAGCACAAGAGACACAACATAGATATAATATTGCAAAAGATAAGACATATAAACTTACCATCAAACTTTGGATCCGCTCGAGTTGTTGTTCCACTTCGAGCGCCAGACTTTACCGGCGGAGAAGAGGCAGCAGCAGCCTCATCAATCCTCTCTCGAACTCGCTCTCTAGCTCTATCTCGCAGCATGGTTTAATTAGTATATCGCCATATAAAGATTTTTATGACCATTGTCATTTATGTGTGTGTGCCACAAGAGATGGTTAACCTTAAGCTATCGTACGTACTGTTGAGAATAGCGCATATAAAGCTCATCATGTACTCATCTACTCCTCCTAATCGTGGTACGCACGGTCAAGACAATCAATTATATATACCCCAAAGCGGCTGCATCAAATCAACACACAATAACATATCAATTGAATAGTACTTAAATTCATCATAGTGCTCCAAAAATTATGTTGGCAGCGATAAGATATACTATTATATCTAATCTACAAAGACAGATAAACAAATTCTTCTTTCCACCAATAGCACCTCAACTTTCACTTGCGGGTATTCCCCTTGACAACAATATATCACTACAGAATAATGCTAATACCGATATAACATCAGTATTAGAAGAATCACTATGGTTTGCGGTACCCAAATCTAAAATATCAAGAAGCAAAAAGAGGATGAAAACAACTGTACAAAAACGTATTAAGGTCAAAGATAATATTGTTATTGATAAACGTACGGGAGAATTAACATTGAAGCATAAATTACCGTATAA
>Ga0214477_100701_pt1 | contig 21660 bp, 23 predicted proteins | sample M1_20Mar14CPVII9_FD_165058 | JGI IMG/M metagenome (GOLD analysis project Ga0214477, IMG submission 165058) | Marine eukaryotic communities from Monterey Bay, California, United States - M1_20Mar14CPVII9sort6BwellC16 | ecosystem: Environmental > Aquatic > Marine > Unclassified | place: USA...
TGGCGGTTCTCTTGCCTCAGATTGGGTCCGATTTTCAAAATCGAGCGGCTGCCAGACAATGTATGGCCATAGCGCAAAGGCATGCATCACTCTCTTTCTTAGATATTGATGTTTTGCCATTGTATATGTATATGAAAGGGCAATGAACACTATCAGCAGGATTCTAGGACCCTCCATCACACTTTTGTGTCCACTTGTTGGCGGTTCTCTTGCCTCAGATTGGGTCCGATTTTCAAAATCGAGCGGCTGCCAGACAATGTATGGCCATAGCGCAAAGGCATGCATCACTCTCTTTCTTAGATATTGATGTTTTGCCATTGTATATATGTATATGAAAGGGCAATGAACACTATCAGTAGGATTCTAGGACCCTCCATCACACTTTTGTGTCCACTTGTTGGCGGTTCTCTTGCCTCAGATTGGGTCTGATAGTCTGATTTTCGAAATCGAGCCGGCTGCCGGACAATGTATGGCCATAGCGCAAAGGCATGCATCACTCTCTTTCTTAGATATTGATGTTTTGCCATTGTATATGTATATGAAAGGGCAATGAACACTATCAGCACCATTGTAGGGCCCTCCATTATGTTGTGGCCACTTGTTGGCAGTTCTCTTGCCTCAGATTGGGTCAGAGTATTTTCGAAATCGAACCAGCTCTCCAAATATGTCTTACAATCATGCCGTGATGTCATTTGCCTTGTTATATACTTATCTATTGACGAACATCTATTTTCAACAACTTACATGCTGTTATACTTCCACTTGATGGCGAAATGCTTTCCGGCAAATTAGTTTGTTTGTGCACAATTGGCATTTTCTTTTGTGTTTTTCTTACTGAAATGCAACATGCAAGTGTGGTTTCTTATTAGAAATGGATTGATGGCATCAAGTAGACCACAACAGAATGTTCACTGACTGGAAAATACCTAATATTGAGAGAGTTACATTTTGTTAGTAAAAAAAGCTTACGGTGTGAAGTTTAGTGGATGGAAGAAATTCTTACTAGTGATAAGTATTTCTTTAGTGATACCCAGGGTGATAACATGGTTGTTGAATACCTATCAGTCTATAATAAAACGCTAAACATGATGGATTGCAATAGGCAACAGATGCAATCCTCCTACATAGGGCTCTCTAGAGGCAGGGTGCATCTACAAAATCCTGATGTCCGTCGAGAAAGAGTAAAGGTGGCTGTTATTAATTGAGTTGTATAATATAATTATTATAAGTTTTGACCAATTGCAAGTTAACAGTTCATACTGAATTATTACTGTACCATCGTCTATTGTCCATACCATCTCGTTACAAATTATAATCATGAGGTCGATACAAGTGACTATTCAATTGCAAAAACAAGATAATAATAAAACAAAACAGATAAGAGTCTCTTTGCATATTAAACACTCAATGACTATCAATAGTACAGAAAACAATAATGGAGATAATAGAAAGTACATCATGTGCTCACTCTTATTGCAACTTGGTAAAATATTAGGTATACAACCATCGTACGCACCATCACCATATATATCGACTATATTTACTGAGATATATAATAAATGGACATTAACATGTATAGAATCAAATACACAATATACTAGAAGTATCAAACAATTGGCAGATATTACTGATGGTAATGAATTGATATTATGCTGTGGAAGTTATTATAAGGAGAGTGCTGCAACTATGTCGAATAATTGTGAGCAGAATTTGATAGATCTTATCCCATCCAAATGCAAGGTTGTTACTGTTTCACAGGTAAAAAGTACTGATGATATGTTGCCTACCACTAATGCAAGTGTTAAGCCCGATAACAAAGATGAATCAGACTCTGATATAGAAGATGTTACAGAATTATATGCTGCTAAACATAAGGCCAATCAGGAGGTTATTGACATTGATAGCGGCAGTGACGATGAAGACAAATGTTTCTGGGAGTATGATGAGTATGGCAACATGCAGAAAACCGAGGCAAAGTCTCTTTTTGAATACAAAAGTGACAAAGATGATGTTATAAGCATTGCTAGTGGAGATTCTTCTAGCGTTGAGGATGTCACTGCTATTATGTTAGAAAAGAGAGCTGCACAAGCACAAACGATGAGGGATAATGCAGAGGAAATTAATGATGACGACTTAGATCAGGATGAAAAACAACATACAGTGGGGAAGAAGAGAAAACGACAACATAGTTCACCATCTACAGCTTAACAGAGGAAAAAAAAGAAGTACCACAAAAAGATTGCCACTGGTGTATTGAAGGTATGTTTATCAATGTATGATTCGTCACTGTGCATCTTAATTATAGTATACCCCTTACTTACTTTGTGTACTATATCGTGTTTAGTCAAAGAAGATTAAAGTACACTCCGCTCGTCAGCCTAAGTCTATTCTACTGAATCGGAGTGCATATGAAAAGGGAGTGGTAGACTCAAAGGAATTTGACTTGAATCAACAAAGTATCAAATGATGAAGATTTATTGTATATTTCTACTAATATGGCTTTGCATTATATTATATGCACAGGTAAGTGACACATTCTAAAACCTTCTCCCTCTTCTTCCTCCCCTCATTTCACCTCTCATTTCTCTTCTCATATCTCTTTCTACCATCCCACCGGGGCCTCGATGATCATCATCCATCTCATCGCATATAGCGAGTAGACATATCATGAGGCAGATGTCAAAGTTTGGTTGTATGGTTAGCATTTTGCCTTCCACCGTGGCAACTGGAGATTGTATGCCTTGTTTCTGCATGACTAGTTTTTGGGGTTCAAAGCCACCTACCCGTCTTATCTCATACTCTGGCACATCTTTACCGGCCATGAAAACATCTTGACCATTGTGGAAGGGTAAATGTTTGACGATACAATATGTATACATTAGTTGTTGGTTGAATACTTCATCTGGTTGCTGACCAACATTTACTGGTTCGGGAACGCATACCTTAAACGTCTTTCCTCTTAAGTCTCTCTTTTGAATACAAACGGCTAAGATTTTGCCCTCTCCATCGTATAAAGCCATCTCATCAAGACGTGTAAATCGTTTGCCTTTGATATGGACTCCATTGCCAAGCGGCCCTCGACTAGGGGATTGTTTGATATGAAATGAATCACTGGAGAAGAGTCTCTCCTTGACAATGACTGTAGTCGATGTTGGTGATAGTCCTACACCGGCACTTGCCCCAATAGGCTTGAAGTTTATGGAATCCTTTGCTTCGTTGGGTTTCTGTACTGGCGGTGGTTTGACTGCTGCTTGCTGGGGTATATTAGTGACTGTTTTAGCATGTGGAACAACAATTGGCTCCTTATTCTTCTTCTGATCAATACTGTCGATCGACTTGTTTTGTGGCGAAACGGATGACGTTGAATGACATAGGCCCATGATTATGATATGTGTTGATGATACGTTTTGCAGTTGTTATATGTGGTTGATTTGATGCTTGCTTTTGCTTTTGCTTTTTATGAGCTTTTCATACTCATCAATCGTCGAAGAGTGTCTTGGAGATCAAGCTTGTAATGATCGTATCAATTGTCCTCTACGCCATTAACCCTTCAATTTTAGGGTTAATGAATGCAAGATCAAAATGAGAGGGAGTTGACAAGAGGCAAGACTCTCATATCAGGTCAAAACAGCTTCCATAATATAGTCAAGAAGACGATCAGCATCAACAATAACAAAGCAAGCTGAAGCAGCAACAACTACATCACACACCATTGCAATTAAGTCACAAATATCACAATGTGTGAACAACTTATGAAACAATTCATCTATCAATTCGATGGCACACTAAAAGACTTCTCTGAAATTGAATATCTCTTTGATCTACTCTTTGATAAGAACTTTGTAATGACATCGAAGCATGGCATACGATCTAACATATCGGATATGAAAAGAATGTTTACATCGGACTTAGAAAAAACAACCACATACATGATCCAATCTTGTCGAAGGATATGCATCGGTGCCATTGAGGTAGAGATACGAATAACAAATGATGAAATAGACAAAATTGAACATATTGTATGCTCGTTTGAAGGCGAAAAGATTGTTCGGGCTCAGATTACAAACGAGTTTGACACACGAACATATTTTTATGATATGGATATGTTTAATCTGGTCGAGAGATTCAAACTGCCTCTGTTTGATACATCCTGGGACGAGGTCGACGAGGTATAAAACTAGACAACTAAAGTTGATTAGCGTGATGATTACGAATATAATGTAGATGAGCAACTAACTCCAGCCATGCCTAGAGCGAGAGATAGATCATGCAGGTGAGGCGTTAAGGGCCAGAGCTAGAAAAGGATACCCAATGAGGTATCCCCGCCCCACCGTACCCACTAGTACTGCACCTCAGTACCCTATTTCTTCATGTGTAATGTGTAATGTGTATGGTTTGGCCAATAGAGAGATGGAAACGGTATACCACTAAGAAGAACACAGCATCAAGTGTCAAATACATACTAAAAATCTGTAATCAAGTGGTAGACGATGGTAATGGTACCAATAAGAAGAATATTCGCCATAACATCACCCTTTTGCACTCGTGCATTCTGTACAACATCTCTAACAATGTCGGCAACCAATATGAAAAATGGGGATAGCAATATACAAAAGATCGGTATAATTGGTGGAGGTGCTGCTGGGCTAGCAACAGCTCGACAGTTCCTAAAAGCTAATGAACACCCAAACCCTAACAGTATTAAATTTGAAGTAACGATACTAGAATCAAGGAATTCAGTAGGAGGAATATGGAAGTACGAAGAAGATGAAACAAAAACCAGACCAATGTATCGGTCGTTGCGTACAAATCTCCCAAAACAATTAATGGCCTACAAAGAGTTGCGGGGTAGTGGTGATGGATCAGAACCTAGTTATGTTAGTCATTCTGAAGTACAACAATATTTACAAGATTATGCAAAAGAATTCAACTTGTTAAAGCATATACGTTTTGGATGTACCGTAGATCAACTAAAGGTATTGCAAGATGATCAAAAGAAGGGAGAGAATGGTTGTGATACATGGCCACAGATATCATTAGAGTGGACTGACAATACAGCCAATCAATCACATAAACAAACATTTGACAGTGTATGCATCTGTAATGGTCACTATACCCAGCCATCTAGTCCAAAGATAAATGGTATTGACAACTTTTCTGGAACAATTGAGCATGCAATTTCATATGACAATCCCAGTAAATATGCTGGAAAAACTGTACTATGTATAGGTGCCAGAGCATCAGGTGCCGACATTGCGAGGGAAATAGCGAGGGTTGCAAAACGTGTATATCTGAGTGATTCTACAAGTGACAAGAAACAAGATTATGATAAGGTAGTATTAATGCCGAGAACACAATCAATAGATGAGAATGGTACCATACATTTCTCTTCATCATCAGACAATGAGTTGACAGTAAATGATGTGGATGTGATTATTTTTTGCTCAGGCTATGACTACTCTTTCCCTTTCATCAATGGTGAATCAAACTTGGAGTTACAAAATATTCCAGGGGAGCGTCGTATCAAGCCACTGTATGAACAGCTTTGGCATGCACAACATCCGTCACTTTCATTTATCGGATTACCATTGAGTGTAGTTCCCTTTCCTTTGTTTGAGCTCCAATCAAGTGCGGTTGTATCACAACTCACATCTAGACCTGGTAGTATCTCGCTGCCTCAATTATCTGATAGAATGGCTGCAGCAGAAAGGGATGCATCATCAGGAGGTCCAAGCTCACCTGGAAGAGTGGTAGATACCCATTTCCTTGGATCATTTCAATGGCATTACAGTAGAAGACTTGCAAAGATGGGCGGTGTTTATGATAAAGATATGGAGAATTATATCGCCACAAACAAGGCAATGTACGATAGGAGTGGCAAGGAAAGAAAGAGTATGATCCCTGGAGGAGACGACATATATCGTGAGACTGTCTTTAGAAGGGAAGATGAAAAGCAATCATATCAGATATTCTCCTCGAAAATGGAACCAGTCAGAGTAGAAACTACAGTGCCTAAATGATAATGTGTTGTTATCTATACCAGTTTAGGTTAGACTTTTTCTTTATTTCTTGTACATACTATACTGTTCACTAAAAACTTAACCCTTTCCCCAATTGTAAAATCAAATATGTAGTGACCCAATGTCTAATACTCTCCTCTACTTTTTGCTAGCCTTGTATGCGGCAAATCCTGGATGACTTTCAACCCGACCCAAGTACGCCAATATCTCTGGGAACTTATCCAATGATTCCTTTGGCACGTGATCTGCAATACCTCGCCTGAAGTAGTTGATCTGAATGTAGGCGGCTAAATCAGCAATTGTCAAGTCCTCTCCACACATGAAGTCACCATCAGATTCTTTAATGAAATCAGTAAAATATCCCATGTAACGAGGCAATTCATTAGCCAAGAATGATGTTCGTAACTTTTCAATTGTTGCATCAGCTTCTGCCCAATCTTTCTTTTCTGGATGTCCCATCGCAGTTGGACGCATACCAATATACAATGCCGGTCGCCAGGCACGTGACAAGTCACCTACCAATCCCAAAACTGAATCAACGTCTGCCCTTTTTGGATACTGAGGATACAACTTTCCCGTGACATCACTATTAATGATGTGTAATGTAATAAAAAGCAAAGAGATTTGATATCAGTGCACAAAGAGATAGATGTGTTGAGATATATATGTTTGATGATGGTATTCAGGAATGATATATAATAATAGACAACATACTTACGCTTCACCTGCCAATCGTAACATGGCCATACTGTCTGTGACGATCTTTCCACTCGGGAGAATCAATTCAGGCAATTGTCCATGTTTTGTAGTCGGCTTCTTTGCAGCCCAATCTGGGAATGCCACAGTGATATCATCAAATGGAACCTCTGCAATTGTTAGGGCGATACGCACTTGCTCTGCTACGCCTTCGATATTGAAATATTCCAGTTTAAGTTTGGTAGTACCGTCCCCTACGAGGAGTTTACGTGCTGCTTCCGATGAACTCATTATATTGCTATATACTGATAAAATTATACTATATGATTATGATTACTAGTATGCCAATCACGCTCAGAAATGTGAGATTTCAAAAATGCTGGTGCATTTTATTCGAGGATACCGTAAGGTTCAAGAGGTAGACGAAGATTTGGCTGTCGGTGCAATCTCTTTTTCCCATATGGTATCGTCCCCTAACTTCTCCCCCTCTTCAGTGTGTTACGCTATTATCCTCACAGAAACCATGACTATACCCGACACCTCTAAATTAATACTTCTATCAGTGCTTCTTTTAGTTTTTACCACAGTATCATCATTTACAATACAACCGATATCAACTCTTAAAAACCAAAGAATATCCACGACGACAAATCTTGGAGCATTGCCACCCCCCAAACCATACGATACTACCTACAAATCTAAACCGCCTACATTTAACAAACAAACATCATTATGGGAGCCATCTGCAGAAACTGAACCGCAACCGTATGGTCCGTGGGGTAGTTTTCTAAGAGGAGGCCCAGCACCGTTTCTTGTTCGAACATTAAATGCTAATGACTATGATCAAGCTGTTTTCAAGTATATGGCACAAACCTCCTGCTCAAGAATTGAAGCTCAGGGAAACATGGATGCATTTTTTAACAACGGAGCTGATTGGGCATACCAGAAGAGTGAAGAAGCTAGGTTAGTGTGTTTTGTGCACATCATATGAACAAAAAATATACATTATCATAACCTCACATCTCGTGCATCTTTTTAACAGAGGAAGACCGCAAATAGATTACACCGAGTTAAAGCCAGCTCAGGCTATAAAAGTTATTACATGGGCATTATTTGTCACACCATTCATTGGTAGATGTGCGTTTCTGATTGCTACTAGTGAAAAAGGTTGGGGTATTGGCATCGATGATATCTTCAACTTTTAATAGACTCGAGGACACTCTCAGAATACCAACTTGCATCAATGCCTATACATACAAAGTATACACCAGAGATGGAAAGGAAGAATTAAATTTGGATATCAACTAAAGCAATGATATTGCAATATTATCATATGACACTCGTGATAAGACTTGTCTCAATTCATACACCCTTTCATTTCTTATTGTATGATGTCCTTGTATTATGACCGGCGACTAACTGTTCCTCCCGAGACAATGGTGCTCCTTTTCCCTTCACGAATTTCTTTTTAAAGCTTTGGCGCATTGTCATGTGTACACTCTGACGGTTGTCAAGTAGAGCAGTCCCTCCTAACCTTCTGATTTCTTCTAATTCTTGTTGGTCTCTAACATACTTTTGTACTTTTCTCCGATACCGTATAAGGGGCGGGATCATGAAAAGAAGGTTTAGAATCCAATATAATCCTTGATTTACAAATGCGAATATCCAGTTCAAGTCTCCCGGGTTGTTTGACACTGAAATAATAAACGAGAACAGCACCGATAGTGCTAGGTTGAGCAGAGTCACATTGACAATCTTGTCAACCAGAGTAAGAAATGATATCTTTGGTATACTTTCTTGAACAACATAAACCATGGCAATTGTAGACAGTAGCAAAGTAAAGAGTACTTCAAGCCGGCCTTGTATGTCCAGAGGGTCAATTGCAAATGAGGCCAGCGAAGTGATTGTAATCTGGAAGATGCGCGTTATCACGATATACGAAGAAGAAAGAGAGATAATTGTAACATATGTTAGTACTAGTGGGTTACAAAAGCAACCAAATAAGGCAGAAAAGGGTCAAATGAATAGCCAAATCACCGAGACTTCATATTGAACATTTGAATTCTCATGATAAAACAATACAAACGCGGACTTTCTAGCCACATTGGGAATAACACTTTATAGATATAAAACAACGATTTTCTCATCAAATGTATATCAAACTTGAACACAATTGGAATGGACGGATTGCTTGGATTGGCAACATTCTGGCTCCACCCTAGGACATTGAATTCTTGTAGCTTGCCACCCCAGCCGAGTAAGAAAAAATCAACATCATCTCTATCAAGCATAGGTCGAAGTATATATATCTGCTGAACAGGATCATTCCCTTTTCTACTTCCATCAAGTGTCATCCAATTGTTGATACTTATAAACTTTAAACCAAGATCGGCCGAGTCAAACGGAAAGTCAACTAATCCCATTGGCGTAAAGATATGACCATGATATGTTATTGTTCTTTTCAACCTTCCTTCATTTGCATCCAGTAAAGAGAATGAATCATATATAATCCTACAATCATTTTGGGCATTTTCTAATATCATATCAGGGCCCCAGAGATCCGCCGGTAAGTCGTTTGTTGTAATTGGCATCCCCCTCAACCGAGGATCAATCCATTCAAATACTAGTACAAACTTGATTAATGTTGTGAATTGAACCGTTGATACATCGGTGAGTTTGAAGCATGCACATCTAAAGTCAACAACAATCGGCAAGTTGTCATCATTCTGAGGTGGTATCCAATACTCTCCACTAAATAAGTCTTCCTCTCCATAACTTCCAATGTTAGATTTCATTGAGTGGAAGCGAGTACTCATTTGTTTACTGTTGCCAAATGCCGATCGTGAGGATAGGCTTTCTACAGTTGATCGTCTCTGAAGACTTTCAATTGTTGCTCTTCTATTACTTGCTGCTGATCTACCACCTAAACTCTCAACCGTTGCTCGTCTCGTTCTAGCAGAATTGATAACATCTGGAAGTTCTGAAACGATTGATATCCTTGATCTTTGGGAGGCTCCTGGCTCAAGTGTTCCCTCGGAGTGATCCATAGTCATTGATGGGCGTTTATGTGGTCCCTCCTCTTCTTGTTGGGATATGTCTGACAGAGACTTTTCTTCTTCTTCTTCATCATTATTATTTGCAAACCCTTTTTCTTCATCGCCATCCATCATCTATTAGTGATAAATGGGTATAATATCTTCAATATATCTTCAAAGCGAGTATCCCCTGTTGTAGAACTAGTATAGTATCTGATTATCGTTTCTCACCTACTCACTGCAATGAGTTATGTGGAGATGTTGTTTTCAAACGATGGAGACACACTGCCAGGCTCTTCACTGATATAAGCATAAACTAAGATTTTTATATTATGTATTAGATCATACAATGGTATTAAGGCATTGCCGAAGAATTTTCAACGCAACCAGTGGAGGAGACAAATAAAGATGGTCAAGGGGAGGATACCAATACAAATAACTCTCTTTTTCTCAACTCGCAAAGTGAATCTTCTAACATTGCGCTCTATACAGCCTATTATTACCCCTCCTACATCGTCCACAGAGCCATTTGCCATGTCAACAGGACCCTTTTTCCGTCGGCTACTAGTGGTCATTAAACAGACGGCATATGAAGAATATTCACAGGTATGTTTTTGCATTGTTTTATATCTAGATTTTGAGAATAGCCAACGCGTTACAACATTGCAACTACTAATACAATATACTCTATATCAGCTCAAATTAAGAGGACAAGCACCCAAAGCTTTAAGATGGAAACGTTTAGAATCAAGATATCACTCACATAAAGAATGCGTCGAAAGTCTATTATCAATATTGAAAGCAAATAATGTTGCATTTTCATGTGTTAACCGTGTTGAATTGGATAGACAGCATTTGGCTGACGTAGATTTAATGATTGCAGTTGGCGGTGATGGTACCGTTTTAAGTGCAGCACATTTCTTAGATCATGGTACAATACCGTTGTTGGGCATTAATTCTGATCCGATAAGTGAAGAGGACAAGTAAGTATATTAATTATTGTTTGTGTATGTGATCGGTATGTATCATACACCATTTCATATCAATAATATGTTAACTAATATCTAATACATATCATTCCTATCATATAGAGTTGTAAAGAAGAAGAAGGGGGATGAAAGAAGATCACATGGGGCTTTATGTGCATTGACTGCATTAGATATGAAAGAAAAGTTACCACAAGTTCTTTTCGGGGGAGGTAAATTGAATACTCGTGCTAGAATACAATGTGTGGTTAAGAGTACTTTCTCCGAAACACGGCTTGTTCCTGCATTAAATGATTTACTAATTGCAAATCCAAGTCCAGCGGCTGTATCTCGATTTAGAATGGGATGGTTAAAAGAAGTAGACTTGGAACCGACACAAAGTTTAAGAGATGGGGGAGGAAGTGGTTTAACACCAGCTGGTAAGTTGGCAAGCAGCTTGAGTGAACCCCAAATGCTACCAAGAAGTCAATATGGCACGATAACTCGGTTTGGTGGCAAACCATATGATTTACAAGGTTCTCTTAATGTTTGGTCTAGCGGTATGTGGGTATCAACCGGAACAGGTTCAACAGCTGCAATGGCAGCAGCAGGAGGCATACCAATGGAAGAAAGTAGTCCTGATTTGCAATATCTTATCCGAGAGCATATGATTGAGAATAGTCCGAACAAGAAGGAGATTAAAGATCTTGATAAAGGCATACTGCATAAAGGTGATCATTTAGGTCTTAGATGGAACTCACAAAAAGGACGGATATTCATAGATGGTAGTCATTTGATGCACAATATCGAATTAGGTGATGAGATAATGATTGACTCCAATGTACCTCCATTGGCGTTATATTCAAGATGGACTTAGAAGTAGTATCATTTGATGCACAATATTGAGCTGGGCGATGAGATAATGATTGACTCCAACGTGCCACCTCTTGCTTTATATTCAAGGGACTTTTAAAAACAGGGATAGCTGCTTTACCTACCTTAGTATCGCCATTTAGTCATACATCATTTTTTTCTCTCCATCTTGAAATCTCCCCTCCACTTATTTAGTTTGCAGAGCAGTATTGCAATCGTTCAATATCATTATAATACGCAGCAGTAAACGATGGAGGACATGTCAGACCTAAAAGAAGCTATAGACTTTACTACCAACCCAATAGTGCAAAAGTTAGATGAGTTGTCTATCCCTCACACAACATATGCACACACTCTGTCGATGACGGCTGACGAATTAGTTGCCAATGTACCACTACCTGATGATGGTACCGAGAGTCATACTAAGAACTTATTCTTCAAGGATAAGAAGCACGGGTTCTTCTTAGTAGTGACATGTACTGATGCTGAAATGAATACGAAAGAATTGGGCAAGATGTTGAACTTAACTGGTAAGGTTAATTTACGTTTGGCAGATGAAACATTACTACTTGAAAAGTTGAATTGCAAAAAGGGATGTGTCGGACCTTTATCAATCATGTGCAATACCGATAAGGATGTTACAGTTGTAATTGATGAGGGATTAATGTCCAAGGCTAAGATACATTCACACCCACTACGGAATGACGCTTCTACGGCACTTATTCCATCAGATTTGATCAAGTTTCTAACTGCCTTGGGTGTAGAACCTACCATGTTATCATTCCCTAAAAAGGGTGCTGCATCAACAGCATTACCCGGTAAGGTACCATCATCCCGACCAACGGGTGACAAAGCAAGTGGAAAGCCCAAACAACCACCCAAAGATAAGAATGCACCTAAATCTGCCAACATTAATAAGAAACAAACTAAAAAAGGTGAAACACAATTGGCATTAAAATGGAAGAAGGAGGAGAATTTTGCAATGTGGTATTCCGATGTTATTGTATTATCAGAGATGATATCGTATTATGACATTAGTGGATGTTACATCTTACGCCCATGGTCGTATAAGATCTGGGAATTGATACAGGATTGGTTTAATGTACAAATCCGCAAGTTGGAGGTTGAGAACTCGTACTTTCCAATGTTTGTTAGTAAAGATCGGTTGGAGAAGGAGAAGGATCATGTTGAGGGATTTGCCCCAGAAGTGGCATGGGTAACTAAGAGTGGTGATGGTGATTTAGCCGCACCAATTGCGGTACGTCCAACGAGTGAAACTATAATGTACCCAGCATTTGCTGATTGGATTCGTAGTCATCGTGATTTACCACTCAAGTTGAATCAGTGGTCAAATGTTGTGAGGTGGGAGTTTAAGGATCCTACTCCATTCTTGCGTACACGTGAGTTCTTATGGCAAGAGGGACATACGGCACATGCTAGTTTTGATGATGCCAATATTATGGTACGTCAGGCATTGGATTTGTACCGGCGTGTGTATGAAGAGTTGTTGGCAATTCCAACTATTCCAGGATATAAGACAGAGAAGGAGAAGTTTGCTGGTGGCCATTCGACTACGACGGTTGAGGCATACATCCCCGTTAGTGGACGCGCCATCCAAGGTGCTACAAGTCATCATCTTGGACAAAACTTTGGTAAGATGTTCGATATTAACTATCAAGATGAGAAGGGTGAGAGTCAGACTGTTTGGCAGACTAGTTGGGGATTAACCACTCGTACTATTGGTGTTATGATTATGGTTCACGGTGATGATACCGGATTGGTCTTACCCCCACGAGTGGCACCCCTCCAAGCTGTGATTGTTCCAATTGTTAGTAAGAAGTGTCCACTCGAGAACCTCTCATCCTACTGTGAAGGCATTCTCAAGTCACTACAAGATAAGGATATTCGATGCAAGCTCGATGATAGGTTGATTTACAACCCCGGATGGAAGTATGCTCATTGGGAACAGAAGGGAGTGCCAATTCGTATCGAGGTTGGTCCACGTGATTTAGAACAGAAACAGGCACGTATGGTCATTAGATTTGGCGGTGAGAAGATTGATGTTGCCGCGGATGACTTGGCTAGTACAGTGGAGAAGAAGTTAGTTGAGATACAGGACAATATGTTCAAGAAGGCGCTTGCATTCCGTGATGATCATTTAGTCCAGGTGACTGAATGGAAGGACTTTGTTCCCAACCTTGAATTGCACAATCTAGTTCTCACTCCATGGTGTGGTGGCGAGCATCAGGATTGGGAAGAGTGGGTTAAGGATAAGAGTCGTGAGGAGAGCTTGCAGTTGCATGGCGAGGGACCCGAGGATGATCGTGCGGCTACCTCCGTGGCCGCCAAGACATTGTGCATCCCATTTAAGCAGCCAGATCTTCCAGAGGGAACCAAGTGTATTGCTAGCGGATTACCAGCTACATGCTGGGTAATGTGGGGACGATCATACTAACCTCTTGACTTGCTTGATTTATGTGGTTAATGTGTGCACATCTACCATCTTTTATCTTAAAAGGCTTGTGAGATGTTTATAGACCAACTAAACTAGAATTGTTGTTGTTTCTTATCCATCTACTTTACAAAATTATGAACACCAGGAACCTTACACCATTATCACTTTTGCATCATTAATTGGTACTCCGACATCTGCATCTTGAACAGGAACTCCGACAGCAACTTCTACATTGCTAGAATTTGAGGTATTGCATGTTCTTTTCCCAACTATAGCTTTTTGAATCATCATATTATCAACAATATTGACCAAGCATAATGTCATAATGAATAACGTACTTTCAGTAAAACTACAATATAATGTACCAAATACTGTCATCAATAACCACATATTTGTTGTGAATATCCAAGGGACATATAACACTCCTTTATCTTTTAGAATATCGTCTTCTTCCTTCTTTTGCAGTTTGAACTCATCTATTTCCCATTGTCTAACACTTTCTCTAAGGGAAGTCAAATCACCGTATCTATGTTTCATATCATTGACTAACATTGGATCATTTAGCATATCTCTAAGTTTGCGTCTCTTGTCGCTGATGGATTTAATAACTGTTCTTTGATTGTATGTATATATGAATCCATTTCGAGCACTCTTTCGTTTCAAGATTACACTTGATATTGTTATCGGTAAAATGATGATGAAAATATACTGCCACCAACCTATATGCAAAGGTGCCTTACAATATAATCCAAAGACGAAAGTTCCATAACAGGAACTACTACCAACTTCGTTATATAATGTGCTTAAATTATAGCTTAAGAATGGCCTCACTATAACTAAAAGGAAAATGATCCCATAAAGATACTCTGAGGCACAATCCATTGCAATATTCCTAATGGTAAAGAATGTAGTATATTATCCTCTCAAACTTTAATCAAACACTCCAGATCTTGCTAAATAAAGTCTGCGGAACGGAACTTTTGCAGTGATTAAGTTGATATCAATAATCAATAGTCAATATCTATTGAAATTGGGAGTCTTTAGATAACTGGAACAATAACAACAAACTGTTAAACTGTGTTGCCATGTGCTACATGCATTATTCAATGAATCATATAATATGAGTACCATACTTTGATGATTGAATATAACTACACATATAATTGAGAGATATCATTAGAAGATAGTAGGCCTGCAGCTGCCGCATGATAATATCCCAACCACACCCTACTAAAAATAATTTATTGCAAAGGTGCACGGCTAATATAATATTATTATCATATTCATATGCAGCAACAACACTCTCCAACGGCAATGTTCTCTGAGTTGAGGCAAGAGTCTTCTGTTTCTGATGAAGCAGCAGCGGTGGAGTCTTCTCCATCCCGTCGGCCAAGAAGTACAAAAAACCTACTTGCAAATATAGGCCGATATGTACCAATACTTATTTTAAGTGCCTTTGTTGTATTGTTATTTATTCAACTGCAGGCTGTATCACTGCGTGTTTCATCCGAACAACAACAGATTAATGATTTGAAAGAGTAAGTATATTAATATCTGCATATGATATGTATATCTATACTAATCTAAACATATATATGCATCTCAATTAATATGCACAGACAAATAGCATCATCTAACCAGGAAATAGAACAACAGGTATCACAACAAAAAGACTTTACAATAATCAATATAGCGGGTACATTTACACTATTGTCATGTTTAGTGACCATGTTTCATATGACTGCTCATCTAAGACAGATGAACCAACCGTTGATACAAAGAAAAATCCTAGCGATTCTTTGGATGTCTCCAATCTATGCAGTTACATCGTTTCTGAGTTTAATATTACCAAGTGGCGAGCCATATCTGTCAATAGTAAAGGATTTCTATGAGTCATACGTAATCTATCAATTTTTGAGTTTCCTAATTGCTGTTTTGGGTAAAGGAGACAGAGATACGGCAGTTAAAGCTTTAGCACGTCATACTGAACATTTGAAGGCTCCATATCGATGCTTGCACTGCTTGTTTCATCCGCCTCCTGAGGAAAGTAATACTGCATTTGCAAGTGCTGTATTGTTGGAGTGTCAAGTGCTGTCAATGCAATTTGTATTCTTCCGCCCGTTAACCGCCATATTGATGTTTGTACTTGAATCAACAACAACGTCGCCAGAGGGTTGGGATTACTTCTATTCGCCTCAGTTTGTGGTAGTTATGATTGAGAATATATCTGTCTTTCTTGCCTTCTCTGGTTTGTTAAAGGTAAGCAGACTTATATTGTTTGCTGAAGAGAGAATATATCAATATTTAGACTCACATTCATATCCCTTTACAGTTCTATCATGCAGTGAGGGACGATCTAGCCTGGTGTCAACCTTTTGCCAAATTCCTGACTATAAAAGGCGTTGTTTTCCTAACTTTTTGGCAGGGATTGGCCATTAGTATCATCTTCCATGCATCATCAGACAATAATAGTAACAATAACGATGACGATTCTTCATCTGACAGTTACTCTGCAAAATCTATTCAGCAAATCCTCATTTGTATGGAAATGTTATTCTTTAGCTCAGCTCATTGGTGTGTATTCCCTGCAGAAGAATGGAATCCAACCTATAAAGCTAGGTTCTACGAAGGCCCTGGCTTTGCCTTTAATGATTTTGCCTCTGATGTTGGCTTTATAATTAATAGCGGAAAACGATCAAGGCAAGCAAGAATAGACAAAAAGAACGAAGAAAGAGAGGATAGATCTGCATTAGATGGCACTAACAATTCAACAACGGCCTCGTCTTTTGGTAGTATGGATGAGATAGATAACAACGGAGAAGGTTTTCAATGTATCAGTAGTGTCAAGCATGAAGACAATACATCAATAGTGTAAAGAATATGAATTACTAAGTTATAGATTTCGTTTGAGGATGTTTCTGGACAAACTCTGCCATATCCACTGGAGATTGATTATGACAAGTAACGGAATCAGCGTCACATATATCAATACTACATTTGTTGCCTCTTGCACTATTGTGAACTAGTTGACTCATGCCACCTCCATAATATGTCACTATATAGCCAACAAGCCAATCACTGTGCATGCAAAAGCTTTTAAGGGCTGCAAACTTGTAGAATATATCAAATATACTATCTCCATTCTCAAAGACACCGAGCTCTCCAACTCTATTCTGTTGTAAACTATCACACGTAGATTGCATGAACTTATTGCTGCCTTCTTGTCTTTCATCACAGTATATTGGTTGCAGTAAAGGGAGTATACTTGCTTTGTTCAAGAAGGTGCCGTATCCTCCATAGGCAAATTGTATACCACCACGACCAAAGGAACAAGCCGCACCAATCAATGGATCTTCGGTACCATTTTGAAACATTTGTTGCTTCATATTCTCAATATCAACTGATGTATCATCATCAACTAGCACTAATATATCGGGTATGGATGTTGCATTATCTTGATATACCGATTGAAGCCAGCCAAGTGCCGGACCAATTCGTCGTTGAGCACAGAACCAGCCGGCTTTATGCTGATGTGCATCTTCCATTGCCTTTTTCAGTCTAGCCACACCACCTCCTAATGTGCCATATAAATTCTCTTGTGCATGTGATCCACCAGCTTGTCCATAGGCTTGAGATCTAAATCCTTCTATATCAGATTCCCAACCCATTGGTGATTTACATCTTTCAATTGATTCATCTAACAAGTGTATGTCAATATTTGAACAGTTTGGATTGTAATCGTCAGTTTCAGTTAATCCCCAAAAGTGACGTATGTTGGGATGTTTTGTCCACGTTATAGTTTGATATGTGAGATACTCGGGTCTAGTCTGTGATCCTAAACTGATAACATCTATAACCACATCTTGTTGTATATCGATAGGAGAACTATGTATAATTGTAGGTGGTGTAGACTTTAAAGCTATTTTAGTTGTTCAATATGGGTATAACAAACTTCTGTGGACTATATGATGTATCATTACTCGACAAACGTAATGAAGTTGATCTTGGATCTGAGTAATGCGATATTGAATTGGATAATTGACGATGATTCTCATTATCTATTGATATTGATATATAGTTATTGTTGTTGTCACCTAGTAGCCATACGAGACAAGCTAATGCTAGTATTATAAGAATGACTGAGCTAATGATGTACTGCATGTTGCAAATAATGATTTTGATGTTGTATGTTAATAAATTTGAAGCATCGGTTTCGACGGAAAGGGATATTTCAGTCTAAATATATCTCTTACCCAATCTAATACTCTAACTAGCTATGAATTGCAATGATACAATGGTGGTTAGTGGCGAAGAGTGTAATAGTGTCGTTTTGGGGTCATTTCCTTGCGGTACTAAACTTTGATTTTAGAGAGTAAACGAAGATATACTCCCACCCTCTTTATTATTGTGGTGAATATCTTAAAAGAGTGCCCAAGCTACAACAGCTAAGATTGTCTACTTCTCTTCTTCTTCACATAAAATACATAAAATATAGCATCAGATATAGTTTATTTCAGACTGACCCCGGTACCTGCTCAATCTAACAATTGTTGACTTAGACTTCAAAAGTATCATGGAACCAACATCGATAACATCAGAAATAGAGAGTGGTACCGCTAGTAATGGTAATAACCACCAAAACGAAGATGAGCTAAGAACTCCTCTTTTATCATCCACTACTGCAATATCAACAAGTCCATACACCCGGCGTGATGTAGTTAAACGTTCAACCTTTCTTACTAACAAACAGATCGAAACTAAGAAACTTGAAGATCATGCTCATGAAATACCTCCCACTAATATCATACTATTATTCATATTGAATACTTATTCACATATCAAAATTTATGTCACTATGCTCATAAGATTAGAATCGATTGTTGGGGCGTTAATGACTGCTGGGGCAACTTTAATAGCATACTATTACTATCCATCAGACGATGTTGATTGGAATGGGAATTTGCCTAGTGTGTTACTATCATTTGCAGTTATTACCCCTCTCGGTCAAAGTATAACAATGGGATTTACTAGAAGAGAACAAGCTTTGAAATCACTGGCATCCTATAGATCTGCAGTTTACAATCTATATGTAGCACATTCCTCTTGGGATTGGGGTTCTTGTCATAAGAATGAGGGACGGAGAGGATGTGTGGAGAATATTAATGATGAAATATCAGTATATGGAACCATTGCTACTGGAGGAGATGATGTCAAGATTACAAAAAGTGTTGATTTTGCAAATCACTCAGAAACAGTCCTTTGTCATCTAATACATTTGTCAGATTCACTATATTCATACTATGACATTGCCAGATTCAAGCCGGGCAAGACATCGAGTAACTAAGAATGGTATCGAAGAAGCAAGTGAGATATTAACTTGTGGCAGGGAGATATTTACAAACAACATATATGGACGTATGATTATGATATCACAACTGTGTGAGAGTCTCAAGTATCGTGGAATGCCCAGCAATGAGGCTTCGAGGATCCGCCAATGGGAAAATCAAGCCACAACTGCAGTGGAAGAGTTGAGAGTCGTGAAGGAATATCGTACACTACAAGTCTTGAGAGTATTCGGGAGATTATGTTCACTCTTCTTACCGCCATTTTATGCCACTACATACGTCCAAGTAGCCAGTAAGTTTGTCCTTGTGACTTTGTCTAAACGATGTGTATGTTTCCCGTCTCAACCCTTTCATAACATTCTTCTGTATCTTAAGTTGAAACCAACTCGCTTGTATTAGGCCTTGCACTCGGCATCTTAACAAGTCTAGCATTAACATGTTTGTTTGAATGCGTTAGGCAAATTGAGGATCCGTTCGTTTCTCATATTACGTTGGATGGGATAGATGTACGCGAAGAGTTAGTTGTGTTAGCATACCAAGAGCTAATGGTTGCAAGGAAGATACTATTTCCAAATTCAGAGGAATATGAGATGAAACCTACGACAACTTGCAATCTGATGTAAAACACAAGGAAAAGGGAACTGATAGAGTTAGAGATATGACAGACAGAGAGAGTAGGTATTCAGTATCCAAAGTAGGCGTTAGTAATAATAAACTAAAGTAGTCAGATAATACGAAGCAACGTTAAAGCTCCTTATTCTCTTCATCCATACCCATCTCTTCGAGAATCTTAAGAAATCTCTTGATAAAGTAAAAAATTGCTACCATGTACGCTGGTCTTTGTATAATGTATTTCAATACCTTCACTAGTAGATTGTCTACTCCACCGCCTTGGCCCAACACAGCTTGCTCAACGGGAACAGCTTCCTTTGATAACCAACTCTGTACTAAAGCCTTCTTTGATTCATCATTAGTAGCTTGCATGATTTCAGCTCGACCGTTATCTGAAATAAACTTTCCTGTCTTTGCGTCCAATACAATTACCGATGGAATGCCCTAATGATTTAATGCAAAGGAAAGTATGTAAGGAACTATATTGCAAATGTTCATACATATGTTCATACCGTATGTTCATATCATATGTTCATACCTATGTTCACATCATATGTTCATATCAACATAACTACTTACCTGAATCTTAAACATATTTGCAAGCTTAGCCTGTTTATCACTATGCACAGTGCTAGTAAATCCTGGGACCATTGAAAGCCATGGCATCTTTCCATAATACTCGGAAAATGATGTCTCATCCTTATCACTCGAAACAAACACTACCTCAACATCATCTTTACAAGTGTTGTAAAATTCTTTAAGTAATGGACTAAATGTACGACATGGTGGACACCTATCAAGTATTTGTATAAGAGGATGGGAACATGATATATGTGAATGTTTGTTTATATTGGATGCAATTGTGAATAATATAAGTCTGAGGGCTTCTGCATTCATGTTGTAGGATATACTTCTTCTTTCATGTCAATATATCATTGCAGTTTATACCCGGTGAATAGTCATAGTAATACGAGACGTACATCATATACTCCCACTCATACAATTACAACAACAATCAGGAGACGTGCACACAACCTTACCAGCTTGCTGAAAAATAGATACAAACAATTTTCCTGCCTTTTAATTGGGTAGGAGTTGGAACACCACTTGTTTTAGGTTTTTTCAATATCTTTGGACCAAATAGATCGCGCTCGGTACCTTTCATGTAGGCACCAGACATTTTAAACTAGCTAATAGCGAAGGTATTGGCAAAAAGGGGGACTTTACTAGTAAAGCCACACCTCTTGTGCCTCCAATGGCACACACAGTCGGTTAGGCAGTGTGCCATTGGAGGTGGGAGGCGGGCGGGTTAAAGAACTAAAACCTATCTATTATTGATAGAGCTCTTCACACTAACCTGGTTAACAAAAGTGAGCTCATGAATTGTTGATGATGAGCGTTGGGCTCTTCTCTCATTTTCTTTGTCACAATTTTTCGTTATCCGTTAGAAAGGCTCATCGCTGAATTGATAAGCACTTCAAGTCCCCAACGCCCTGAGCAACAACAGTGGCTACGCCACTTTGGTTGCTCAGGCGCTCGGTACCTTTCATGTAGGCACCAGACATTTTAAACTAGCTAATAGCGAAGGTATTGGCAAAAAGGGGGACTTTACTAGTAAAGCCACACCTCTTGTGCCTCCAATGGCACACACAGTCGGTT
>Ga0214477_100702_pt1 | contig 21656 bp, 27 predicted proteins | sample M1_20Mar14CPVII9_FD_165058 | JGI IMG/M metagenome (GOLD analysis project Ga0214477, IMG submission 165058) | Marine eukaryotic communities from Monterey Bay, California, United States - M1_20Mar14CPVII9sort6BwellC16 | ecosystem: Environmental > Aquatic > Marine > Unclassified | place: USA...
CAATTTGGGATTTTACTATTCTCAAGGTATGTATGGTTTGCCACGAGATTTCGATAAGGCATTAGAACTTCGGCTCCAAGCGGCAGAGCTTGGTCATAAAAATGCTTATTATAATATTGGCAATGCATATCTCTGTGGTAGAGGTGTTGACGAGGATATGATGAAGGCTATTCATTATTGGGAGCTAGCTGCTATGAAAGGAGATGCAGTTGCGAGGCACATTCTTGGTGCCGTGGAGGAAAGGGTGGGCAATAAGGAAAGAGCGCTCAAACACTTTATGCTTGCAGAAAAGGAGGATGGTTACAGTGACTCTCTGAAGGAAGTTCAAGACTTTTATTCTAAAGGATATGTATCAAAAGATGTTTACATAGAGGCATTACGAGCCTATCAAAAGTATTTGAATGAGGTGAAGAGTAGCCAGAGGGATGAAGCTGCTGCAGCAAGAGAGGATTACAAGTATATTGATTAGAAGTAAATCGTTAGTAGATTACCCCCAATTCTAGTTCAGAGAAATAGATCATCAACTTAGACTCTTCATATTCATATTCGCATCTACCTCACAGTAGCTCACCCCCAATTCCCCACTCACATATACTCGCCTGTAAATACCATGATAAGGCACCAGAGGCCAGAGACATCGTCATTATCACAGATTTCATACAGAGAGTTTTTGCCGAAGGATACCACTCGCGGTCCGAGCTTACATACGGGCATCGCCATCATGCAGCGGCTATAACTACTACCTAGTATATCAACAATACAACAATGAAGGTTTCATTAGCATCAGTACTAGCATCATCTTTTGTCGTCTCAAGTGGTAGTTGCAATGTAGGACTCGCTATAGTCTCAGCATTCACCACTCCAACAACTTTAACTTCCACATCAACACATCATGTCAATAACAAACAAAGAAGACAGTCTACTAATTTATACATGTCAAAGAAGAAGAAGAAGGTATTAACAGCAGCAGACGTTATATCCAAATCAAAATCTACCAATCAATCATCAGACGATCCAGCAGCACCCAATAAAGGTACCGAACAACCTAAAATTTTCTTACCACAAATATACACTACATTTCAATCAACACTCCTTCTATTAGAAAAACGTATCTCAAATGGTAGTAATAGTTTATCGAAAGAAGAGGTATATCAATTTGAAAATGAAATAAATGAATTGATTGAGGAGATGAATGATTATAATTTAGATCCAAAGGGTGAAGGTGAGAAGATTAAGAGTTATTATGAGAATTTGGAGAATGATGTGGATGGGGATGATGAGAGTGTGGTGGATGTTGTTTCGAAGAAGGATGATGATGGTAAGTAGATATTTGTTATACGATTGTTGTTTGTGGTTATGCGTGGTGTTGTGTGGTTTGTGTACCAAGTGTAGCGTGTAAGGTTTGCAATCTTTCCTCCTCATATTGATGTGTGTCTCATAATTCTAGTAGAACCAGCACTCCCTCCTCCTCCTGTTAAGAAGTCAGTTGACACGTCTACACCACCAACTCAACAAACAAAGTCTGTATCACATATCCCTATAACTCCTGATGCTACTCCTACATCTCCTGCCGTATCTTCTTCACCATCAACTACCTCTCAAACAAAACAAGAAGCAGCAATACCAAAAGAACAAGAGGATATAGATGCCGAAACAATATCAAAAGGATATGGATTAGCATCTGGCACGAGGAATACATATGCTATACCTGGCATGGAGGAAATGAGTGCTGAGGACTATAGAGATGAATTACAACGGAGTATTAGTGCTAGGCAGGTACGTTTTGTTTGTTTTGTTGTGATGGGGTTACTGGGGGGATTGTAAATTGGGATGTAGTGGGTGGGTGGGGAATTGTTTTGTTTATCTCATCAAGTCTTAATTGATATATCTTTAACTCTTTTCCAAACTAATTCTTGGGGACTTATGATATTATGTAGGCAAAGAGGAGGAAGGAGGCACTCGCGAGTAATACAATTGGTAACCGTTCTTCATCGGGATATTTAGATGCCTTGGGTGGAAGTGGGGGTAGTATTGATCCATTAGGTCGTCAGGGAGGTGCGGAGAGTGGAGGTAGTTCAACGGCAACTACGGGGAAGGCAAGCCGTCCTGCAAGGTGGCAACCAGGTGGGAATAATAAAGGTGAGATGATTGATAGTATTGTTGTTGATGATAGTGTTGTTGCTAGTAGTGCTAGTGCCAGTGGTAGTGTTGTTAGTGCCGATGAGATTGAGAAGAATGAGGTTTTTGAGAGTGTTGCAGCTAGTACCTCCGACGGGCAGAGTGGTGGTGGTACGGGCTCGTCTCTCAATCTAAAAGAGGAAGCAAAGGAACGATGGGAAAAGCAATTGGCTGAAGATCAGGCAATGTTGGCTGCACGGGAGAGGGATAAGTGGATTGGGGGTGGTGATACAGCGCCGCCAGTGGAAGTCTCGCCTCAAACGATACCACCACCAGTAGCCGAGGAGAAGAAGGAGATCACATCCTCCCCATCGTTGGCAGATTTGACAAAGAATATCCGACCAACCAACCTTGTTACCTTAAAAGAAAAGGATACTGTCAAGTTATCATCCTTGGCTGAACTAGTGCCGAAAAAGGCAGCCGGTCGTTTCAAGGCAGGCAGTCCTGATAAAGTCCAGGCTCCTATTCAATACCCTCCGATTAAACCACGTGTAGTTGAAGAAGAAGAAGAGCCCTCTCAAGTAGAAGCAGCACCCGACATTTCTTCATTCAATGAAGAGGAATGGTTTGGTCATGCCCAGAAACGACAGCGTCCAGTACCCTCGAGTGGATCAGAACGCAAGCCAAGTTTCTTCCAAGTACATCAGAATGGCAGCGGTGGTAGTAGAACGTCAACTACATTACAGGCTACTGAGGCATCTCAAAATGTTTCTACTGAAAGTACCACTAGTTTTGCACATGGTGATGAGGCCAATAGTCAACGCGATCGTCCAGAGAAGGGTGGTGGAAGTTCCTCGGGTTTCTTTAATGTCCATACTGCAAGTGATCAATCGATATCTTCACGTACTACACCTACACCATCATTATACACAAAATCCTTGGTTGATTCGGAAACAAGAATAAGGCCAACTCCTTCATCTGATACGCCCGAGTATTTTAATATCGGTGATCATCGATCAGCTGGTGATACTGTAGATCCACTGAGATCTCGGCAATCATCGTCGTCTCAACCTGCCTCATTAGTCCAAACTGAGGGTCGTGCACGGCCAATTCCATCAACGGCACTGCCAGATTATGCCAAACACACCAACCATCGTTCAGCTGGGGATTCAAGAACAACTCCAAGGAAGAAGTCATTAGCCTCTGTCTCATTAGTTGGAACTGAGGGGAGAAGTAGACCCGTCCCCACAACAACTTTGCCGGAATATGCCAAGCAGATTAATCACAGATCTGCTGGAGATATCAGAACAACTCCAAGGAAGAAGTCTATTGCCAGTGTATCGTTAGTTCAAACCGAAGGCCGTTCAAGACCAATCCCATCATCAAAACAGTTGTTCCAAGTTGTGGATCGACGAAGTGTTGGGGACGATCACGCTCTCACTAAGAATGCCAAGAAACGTACTGCTCCTTCATCTTTGATTGGTCTTGAACAACGGACTCGTCCTGCTGCCACAACAGATCATCTCAAAAGGATTCAGCCGACTAACCACAGAGGCCCTGGAGATTCAAATGCCATGACAAAAAGGGATAAGAAGATTGAATCAGCAGTATCGTCACTAATTGAGGGAGAGCAAAGAGCACGTCCTTCTCCATTATCAGATCATCTCAACAACATTCAAGTTGGACCGCACCGCGGACCTGGAGATTCAAATGCCATGACAAGAAGAGATAAGAAAATTCCAGTGTCTGGCCAATCTCTGATAGGTGCAGAGCAACGAGCACGTCCTTCCCCATCGTCTGATGTATTTGCAAATATTCGTGTTGGTGATCATCGTGGTCCTGGTGATGATAATGCCATGACAAGAAGAGACAAGAAGATACGAATATCAGGACAATCCTTATCAGAAGCAGAACAGACTGTTCGTCCCGCATCATCCTCCTCTGCTAAGCCACATAACTTTCAAGTTGGAGACCATAGAGATGTTGGAGATTCAAATGCCATGACAAGAAGAAAGGAATACACTGTCCGTGTTGCTACTTCTCTATCAGAGGCTGAACAAACAGTCCGTCCAGCGGCCACATCTTATAGCCGGCCTCAGAACTTACAAGTCGGAGATTACCGAGATATTGGGGATCAGAGGCAAAAGGTCCAGTCTTCCCCAGCGGCACCCTCAAGACTTGCATCACTGTCAGCGGACGAACAACGGCAGCGTCCAGTTCCATCGGCATCAAGAGGCAATGATAATATTCTTACTAGGGCTCTCGAGCCCATTGCCAAAAAGAAGAAGAAGGCTAGTAAGCCAAAGTCGTCCTCTATACCTCAAGGACCTCCCGAGCCTTCCCTAACATCTCTGCTGAAAGAGGATAAACAACGTGCATCTGATAAGACCAAAAAGTCAGAAGCCACAAGAATAGCATCCATTGCCGAGATGCCTCCATCATCCTTACATTCATTACTTCTTGACGCAGAACCACCAATTCCTGGCGGCACAGAAGAAGATGATGAACCAGTCGATGAATCTGAGTGGTGGAATGAGAAACCTGCAAGGCCTCGTGGGTATGTGAAGCACTCCCAGCCATTGAATACCTCGTATGTAAAAAAGAAGGTTGTGGCACCTCGAGATTATGGCGATGTCGTGTCGGCAACACAGCAACCTGAGGTAGAAGATGACGAGGATGATATTGATGAGGAGGAACGGTAGATCGAGAATCAAGAGGGATGATTCCGGAAGTACTCCACCTCTTGGCACTAGCACACACAGCATCTTCTTTTGTGTTCACATGTTTTCTCTGACAAACATTGTTTGCGTCCGTGTGCTTCTCGCTTATTGTATTCACAGGTGAGTAATTTGAAGCAGGGACAGTAGAGACATATACGAGAAGAAGGGAAGAGATTTATCTATGGGTGAATGGGAGGAGTGCAAAGTTCTAAGAAAATATAAGAGTTAAGAGATTCTAAACTAGTCTGAGATCTAGTTTACTCGTTGTACCAATGAACTGTCTATTTATAATATTTGTAGTTCTTATTTGCTGCCGCAGCTTCTTCCCTTTGAGGACTCTTCACCTCACTGATATACTCTTGATAAATTCGTAATGCTTTTGTGTAATCATCTTTTGTTGCTTTCCCATTCGCGAAGAGCTTTTGTATCTCTTTCAATGAGGTATTACTTCCACTCCTCACTGCAAGCATAAAGTGTTTGAGCGCTCTTTCCGTATTGTCCACCCTTTCCTCCACGGCACCAAGAATGTGCCTTGCAGTAGCACATCCTCTCATGGCTCCTAGCTCCCAATAATGAACACCTCTACCACAGAGATGTGCATTGCCAATATTATAATAAGCATTTTTATGACCAAGCTCTGCCGCTTGGAGCCGAAGTTCTAATGCCTTATCGAAATCTCGTGGCAAACCATACATACCTTGAGAATAGTAAAATCCCAAATTGTTTATAGCTTCGGCATCACCAGCATCCACTCGTTTCATAATCTGTTGGATGATCCGTTTACCTCCATCTGTTTCATCTTCTCTGAACATAGCCACCCTGCAAAAGGGACAAAGTGGTACAGCTGTTTCTGTTGTATCTCTAATTATTACCGCATGAATGCATCCACTGCATATAACTTTTCCACAGCACGATTTATACTTCTTTCCCGAACCAAGAAGTGGCAAACGTATGAAGCAGATTGGACAATCATCTTCTTTTTGTGGTGGTTGTTTGAACAATTCAATATCACGCAACTCAGCCACACGCCTCTCACATGCCTTCTTGTGTTTTGATTTATGTTTCTTTTTACATGCCGCATTGCAATACTTCACCATCTTACATTTGTTGCATGTGTTTTTAGCACCCTCTTTACCACAATTATCACATGACTCCTCCGCAGTATCATCGGTGCACGTACCACATATATCGATATCATCCCTTGTTTTGGTATGCTCTAACTTTTGATCACATGATGTGTCCTTTTTCTTAGAGCTCATCATTTCTTTTTTACTGGTGCTCATATCACATGCCACCGCCGCCGCTGATGCCCCAATATTGTTAGATAAAGCCATTGTGCCAATATCATTCGAGATATCGTCTACAGTACCACTGCCCGACAAAGCAGATGTTTCATCTTTGGTGCTCATGAGAACTAAATTATTATAAATTTTATTATGAGAATAACTCAAAGATACCAACCTCACTCTTGTGATATATACCCGAAATGACAGCCACTAAACTACTACCGATATAAGAGGTGTTAAACACAATTAATTACTCGACCATGATCCGTATTGAGAGACAGAGAAGATTGACCTATACCACCTATGATAAAGAGTCTCTCTTCTGATCTATCGCTGTGCTCTGTGCTTGGTAAAAACTTGGATGGTATCCTTTTGGTATCCTATCAATTACCATCTACAATTCATCTACAATGGACTCCCATGATCTCCGAAGCCTATCTCACAATTAAGTAAAGCTTCTCATAATAGGGTATCCTATCAAGTACTAATTCCTTTGTTTAATACGCGTGCTTTCGTTTTAAGAGAGATTTAAGAAAGGATACCCTTTTTAAGATTTGATGCCGGGCTAAACTTGCCACCACCCTCTCTTTGCAATGAATAAGCAGCTCAATACACTGTGTATTGACCATTCATAGATTGCAATTGATAGAGTATTGAGTATAGAGTTAGAGTATAGAGTATTAGACAATTGCAAATAAAGAATAGAAATATAGAGCGTCCGTCTACCGACGCCCGAGATTAGAAGATTTAAGGAGAGAGAAGAGAATTAGATAGAAGAGATATAGAATAGACGACGATACAATCATGAATCTATCATCAGCATTACCGATATTATTTTCTACCTTATCAATTATTATATTACCATCATCTAAAACGTTGGTTGCCGCCCAACGGGCCGTGGTTATTGCCCGACCTGATCGGCCTACAATATCGACGCTGGAAAGAACTGGCAATTGTGATTTTCCTGCTGGTGGTAGCACCAACAACAAATGTATTAGATCAGTAAACACTCCCGAAGTAATTAATGGAGTACCAAGTACCGCCGTTGGAGGTGGCAATCGTGATGATTGTTCAGGAGGAACCGGTGGAGGTGGTGATGGCGGTCAGTGTACACAAGATGATTTAAACGTTCAAAGTATTCGCAGGCAGCCGCCAGCTGGACAGGGTACATGTGAAATAGAAAAGTGTGAATCGTTTAATGAAGATACAGGAACATGCACTAGCCCTCTTCCACTTCCTAGACAGGAAATATATTGGAGACAATCTGCTACTAACCGTGTGTATACCAAAACGACTACATGTAGATACCAAGTATGCCAACTTGGGACAAATGATTGTGGCGAGGCAGAAGTTACTTGGACAATTAACCCTTTTCTTAAGGTCGAAAATCGTACAGGTACATTGTCTGAAGATGAAAGTTCTGTTGAATTTCGTGTCATCAGGGATAATGTTATCTCGACACGTGATACACGAGTTACACGAATTGTGTCACCCAACCCTGAGTTTGGAACATGTGAAGTTATCCCAGACCCTTCATTTGCTAACGGCAGGATTGTCCGTTACACAAGGCCAAGTAATACCTTCGATGAAAATGCTTTCAGTCCGCCGGATGTGACATGCATCTACGAGGTGTGTACTATCCCCTTGGCTGGTGAGACATCGGAATGTAAAACTGCCAATATTGATATTGATGTTAAGAAACCCCAGGCATCTACAACGGTCAGACCAAATACATACAATATCAACTTAAACACCGATGTAGTGGACAATCGAGTAGTACTTGAACCCCCCAAGTTTGAAAATCCCTTGTTCAATGATTCCACGAACCCACCAGAACGTCCACTTATTGTTGATAGGATTGAAGAACAAATCCCTCCTGGTAATGGCGCCAATGGACAGTGTTTAGTTGACTCTGCTAGGAATACAGTTGTGTTTAGACCTGGCAATAATAATCGGCCCGGTGTGTCCGTATCCTGTGTGTATAAGGCATGTACACGAGATAACGGTGCTGATGAGAATGGTCTCCCTTTGGACCCTAATCCCTCTGGACTTTCAGCAGATTTTGTGAAAAAGTGTGGTACAGCCAGAATCACCTTCACTTTCACTGATGGAGCTCGCGGTATTGAAGTTAGGGATGATGAAGTTACCCTCCCCCGAGACCGTAACTTAGATGAGCTAATAGACGTATTGGACAATGATAACTCGATTCCTCGAGGCCGTCGTTTGAGAGTAGAACAAATTACCGTAAACGTCCCTCCCAACTCCAATCGTGGAACGTGTTCTGTTGGCAGAGATGCAAATGATAATCCTGTTTTCGTTAGATACAGACGTCAGAATGTTGGTGATAACAGGCCTGTTCAATGTAGGTATGAAGCTTGTACGGATGACGGTGCTCCTGAATTTTGTGGCGAAGCCACTGTTACTATTAATTTTGGAGACGTGGGTCGCTTTCCTAGTAAGTTTGTGTATATTGTTCAATGTCCTTTCCTGTCTTTGCTCATATAACTAACCCTCATATATGGTATATCCACGCTTCTTCATTTTAACACAGCCGTACGAAACGATGGCAGCCGTGCCAATCCTCTTATTGCTGACGTATTCCCCGATCGAACCTTCTTTAACGTGCTTACAAATGATAATCCAAACCCAAACACGAATCCTCCAGGACCCTTAAGAGTAGAGGGATTTGATGATGTACCACCCCAAGCACTTAGAACCCCTACTAATGAATTGGACCAGTTCCTCCCAGGCCCAAGTTTTAGCGGTGGAGCCGTCCCTTTCATTGAAGAAGAAGCAGAGGAAGGAGGAGTGGCCGGTGGATTTAACCGCCAGCTCCAGCTTACAGAAGACGTGGAGGAGGAAGAAGTAGCAGGTTCAGGTGGACTTGTCCGAAACCGCAAGCTCCAACTTGCAATTGGAATCACAGCCGCAGGTGGAAGAGTAACCATCTCTGGCAATCCTGGTCGGCGTGTGCGTTACACCCCTCCTGATCGTAATCCGACATTTACAGGTCGAGATATTGCCATCTATACTGCATGTGATGTAAATGGATTATGTAACTCTGCATTCATATTCATTGAAGTACGACAAGATTCACCCACGTTTAGTCCAACACTGGCTCCAAATTTCCCGTAAGTATCTTTCAACTTGTTTGAGTAGTAGGTATCAATTTGTTTTGCATGCCTTAGTAACTAACCTTCTTCCTTTCATCTTTCATTCCTATGCATTAAAAGAACTCTGTTTCCAACTGAGAGCCCTACCTTGGCACCATCACTAAGCCCAACATTCCCGTGAGTATTCTTTATATTATATTTGATGTGAAATGTCTTGGAATGAATATTTCATAAACAGATCAATCTAACCCACTTCCTCTTGATATCTTTTTAGAACTTTGAGCCCAACCCTCTCCCCTACACTGTCGCCCACGCTATCACCCACACTTTCTCCAACACTTGAGCCGACACTTTCACCCACATTGTCGCCTACAATTGAGCCTACGCTATTTCCGTGAGTACTTTCTTCTTATGTTGAACTTGTTTGTGTTGAACCATTTCTCACTCTCGTCTTCTCCTGTTTCTCAATATAGTACGATTACTCCGACTAACCTTCCTACTTTGACACGTGAGTATTAATAGACTTTTCTGTATGCCTATGTTAATCAAATGTCTGTCTCTAATCTCTTATGTTTATATCCCATCTAAACAGCCACCGAATTACCAACCTTAATCCCTACAATTACTCGTAAGTTCATGGAAAGATATGTGCATATCATGTGTAATCAACAAATCCTGGTCTAACATCCTCTCTTTATCTATTGGTACCCTTTACAGCCACCGAGTTACCAACTATTACACCGACGGAGCTTCCAACGGCTACACCGACCGAATTGCCGTAAGTTTAAAGTTTGATCAACTTCTTGTATGGACGACTCATTTTGCATCACACCTTACCCATTCCTATTTCCTCTCTTCTTAATCTATTTCTTTGACAGTACGGAAATCCCAACAGAGACTCGTAAGTATAGCTTGTCGTGTATATCATTCTTCCCTCCAAACTATCGTCTTCTAATATTTCCTATACTTTCTCTATCTTATAACAGCTACCGAACTACCAACAGAGTCTCCAAGCTTTACGCCGTAAGTTTGTTCCTGTTTTGCCTTGTCTTTGACTCGCCATCTCGTCACTTACCAAACTCTTTCTCTCGTTACTCTTTCATCATCAACATGAACAGTACTGTAACTCCAACAATGTTCCCAAGTTTGAATCCTGCGATTGCTATGATCGATACCGATCCACCAACATCTTTCCCAACATTCTTCCCCACCCAATCTCCAACGGAGTATGATCCATGTAAGGGTGGCAAATGGAGTGGACCTGGCCGATGGTGGGGTTCTGCACCTCGATGGGGAAGCAGTAGCAGTAGTTCATCAAGCAGTGGCTGGAGTAAGAGTGGCAAGTCCAAGGGTTCCAAGCGTAGTAGGAACAGAAGTAACAGGTGGAGGAATCCATGTGTCTCATGGAGTTCTAGTTCATCATCTGGCTGGAGTAAGTCCAGCAAGCGTGGTAAGGGCCGTAAGAGCAAGAAGGGATACGGATGGGGAAGTAGCAGCAGCTCAAGTAGCAGCAGTAGTCATGACCAATGGAAGCCACCAAGCTATTCGTCGAGAAGTGGTCGTTATTACTACAAGGCTGAAGTGAATACTACTACTACTGATGCACCTGATGATTTGCTTATTGACTACCTTGTTAATGTCACCGATGTAACTGATGATGCAGTGGCTGACTACCTTGTTGGTGGTGAACCAATATAAATGAAATGATATAGTGTGTGAATTGTTGTTGTTTTTGCAGAGCCTGTGATGTATAGAATGTGGGGTCTCTATTGTTCAGAGGAGGGGTATGTATGGGTGAGTGTTATATGGGCTGTGCTTGTCTTGTTCGTCTTACTGCTTTGGCATTTCCTTTTGTACTTGGATCAAGTTTTAATATTCCAACAGGGTGGAGAACTAAACACTTCGAGAAGAAGATCAGTACCTAGTTTTACCAAATCCAATCAAGAAGATAGATAAGATTGAGATGACATGTGACGTACCATCTGCTACAACCCCAACGCACCCCTCGCCTGTTCAGTTGTATTGGGGTTCCCTCAAGAATGTTTGTTGGAGAGAGTTTATTTAGCAGATAACACGCTATTGATATATGAGATATGAGTTTTTTTTTGCGGAGTAGATTATGAAATGTATATTAGATTTGTTTTAGCCGGAGAGAGGAAGCATATAGATGTTTAAAAGATAGATGGTTGTTTTTGAGAGAGTTTATCATACCTGACTGTTACTTTTTCGACTATTACATACTGTACTGAAGTTAGTGTCCCTCGTCATCGTCACAAGAAGAGTCAACTCCCCATCAACTGAAACTATGAAGAAATTATATACTGCTAAAGTACCCATGCCTCGGGTGAGGATCGAGTCAAAGATTCACTACCCATCAGAATATCCTCATAATAAACTATGATAACCATTGCTTCTTTGTGATTCATTCCAGCCTTCTAATACTTCCACAACCCTTATAGGTTTCCTGCCTCACTCTAACATGGGAATTCCAAGAACAGATGAAGGCAGAAGAGCATATAGCACATAGCTCTAATTATTACATTTAACCATCTATCTGCTCTGGATTATCCTCCACAGAAAGATACTCTATATCAATCTATCAATCTGTACACTTTAATACTCTTCCAAAAAACTTCAATCTCTACATCCTTTCTATATACATCCTCTCTCTCTTCTTCTCTATCTATATCACTACTATGGCCGCATTTAGTCTATCTATATGTATCATCCGAACTCTCTAACAAATTAGTTCAAATGGATACTAAATCTCAATCCTCTATCGTCATCGTCTAATCGTTCATCGTTATCGTTGAGTCTTCGTATGCATCGTCATATAAACTTCTCTATTACTTGCACTGCTCTTCTTCTTTATCGACGATGCATTGCTGCTCGTGGCTGTATACTTTGCAGTACCACTCCTTCTATGAGTACTATTTCTACTTGTCCGAGCAGCTGTATCAGCCCAATTATTAAAATCTCTAATTGATGTATCATCTCTATGATCGTCCGTCATGATATATATTTATCGGCTATCTATTGTCGTGGTGGGGTATATGTGTCAATTGCAATGATATTTTAATATTATAGTCATGTATGAGTGACAACTTGTACTGCTAAAAACTAATGCTACAAGCTTCTTTAGCACCAACCTCGAGATATGAAGATAAAACTAATATGCCATTGTATGTATCGATATCGTTGGAGTCGATATTTAACTCCAAATCCAAACCCTGTTGTGATTGTGAGTTGTGAATGCCAATGCCAATGGTGTTTTTCATAGGGCAGGCATGTCTCAACGCTTTCTAAGCTACATCGAATATAGCAAATATTTCAACTGCTGGAGGTTGAGTGACATTGTTAGAGGTTTAACCTCTTGCTGCAATCGTAAACTAATCGTAAAGCGTCGTGCGTTCGGCGAGGTGCCGCTCACTCACTCAAATGGCAGTCGAGATTCACAAAGGAGACAGATACCGGATACCAAAAATGGTATCCCCCTCTCAAATAAAGGACACCCATCTCTTTTTTGAGGCTTACATTTTGTGCGATGATTGTCGCTGATTGTTTCCGAGTCAATTAAGAATATGTACGTAGGACATCATTACAAAACCCCAACGGCAAGAGCTGCTTCGTACTAAGCAAAGTTAAACTTCATGCCGAAGATTTCGATCGCTGATATTGCCTCTCTACTACAGAGGAATAGTACATTGATTTGTTGCTTCGATGTATGGAGGTTCAGCTGCTCAACGCACTCAACTCTAATGCAAAAGAGTAGCATAATCTCTGTTGCATACCCCCTACACGATGTGTTGCCATAATTCACAATCATCTCCAAATATCATCGTCTACAATCTTCATCTCGATTAACTCTCCTCGGCTTTATCTCCTATTCAATACTAACAATAACAATACAATAATCTATCAAATATGAAGCTCAGTATCACGTCTATCCTAATCAGCTCTGCCTCAATTGCAATTGTATCGGCAGGAACGAACAAAACATTAGCACCAACTCCAGGCATAGTCCGTCCTACAACTCCGGCTCCTATTACTCCCTTCCCTACTGAGCTACCTCCTGTAGTAAGTTTTGTATTTGTTGTTGCATATGTTATATTCATATATTGCATCGGGCATCGGATGTCGGCGTCGGTATATTCTGTTGTTCCGACATGACATCGATCATTACAATTCAGATGTATCATCGATGCTGTACAATACCTACTATGCTGTTGTATTCATTGCAATTGCAATGTGTTCATATAATCTAACTATCTATCTCCTATGCCAGCCGCCACCACCATCGCCAACAAATCCACCATTCTTCGCATCCGCACCACCATTCAACCCTCCCACACCCGGCTGTAATGATGGTACTCGTAAGCTTAGAGGAGGATATGGATCTAGCAGTGATGGATGCTTTGGAAAGTCTGGTAAAGGAAGTGGTAAGTGTTGCATATCTTGTGTTCATTGTTGATATTATACGAATCTATATTTTTGTACATATCTTGTGCACCTTTCTCATATCTCTTATATCTCCTCCATATACTCTTCTCCTCTCAAACTGTCTACGATACCAGACATGTCAATGCCAAAGTTGGATTCTTTTGGCAGTGGAAAGTCAGGCAAGGGATGCAGCTCGAGTAAGGGTGGCAAGGGAAGTGGTCATGGTGGATACGGCTATGGAGGATACGGCCGTAACCTCGGACATTCTGGCACCTCCAAGACAGGTAAAGAATCAGGAGGATACGGAAGTGGATCTGGATCATCCAAGGGCGGTAAGTCAGAGTCAGAACGATGTGGATGTGATAGCAAGGGAGGTAAGGGTGGTCATGGAGGATATGGTCGTAAGCTTTCTGGCAAAGCAAGTGACGGATCATACGACGGATATGGTTCTGATGGCAGTGGAAAGTCGGGTAAGGGATCGTCAAAGAGCTGCAGCTCGAGTAAGAGCAGCAAGGGATCGAGTGACGGCGGATGGGGGGGATCAATTCACGGAGGATATGGCAGCGGCTCGGGAAGTAGTAAAGGAGACAAGGGATCGAGTGATGGTGTATATGGCGGTTATCGTAGAAATAGGAATATGCGTGTCGTTGAGCAAGTGTCATTGTAAATGACGTGTAGCATGCGTGAAGTGTGATTAGGATGAAGTGAAGAGTCTGTTCGTTGTTAGGTTAGGACGATTGCATAGAGAAGATGAAGCCTTGGTTGGTTTCTATATAAGGTCTTCTATTGATGTGGACAAAGAAGAGAAATGAAACGATACATTTGAATCTCATGTGTCATCATACTGCACCTCATTCGGAGTTGCTTTAAATGAATGATGACTGTTTTCATGAGGAGTTATGACTATATGTTAAACTTAAAGGACTATTATTATAATCATCAACCTAGTACCTAATCAATCGTATGCTAGATGGTGAGTTTTAGTCTCTGTGGAGGTACTGTCGACTCACGAGAATCTAATAATTGGTATCATTTACACATTATGACGACTCCACATCTCATCACTTCTCCTAATCATATTCTAAGACTGGACCTTTTGGACCAGAGAACTCGTCAAAACTAATGTATCCATCATTATCTTCATCATCCATATCCCACAAATCATCCAAGCTCATCTTCCTACCAATCTCTTTAAAGTATGCTCTAGCTTCACGCTTACTAATCCTGCCATCCCTTGGATTGACATCAATTTTGATGAAATCGTTGGGAATCTTACCATCATCACTACTCCAATCTTCGTCGTCACTACTATCCCAACTATCATCACTGCTACTTTCATTCGGGTCAAATAAGAAATCTTCTGCCTTCTTCCCCTCACCGATACCCAAACCAACCTCGGATATAACACTAACTGTATCCCCAATATTAACAACCATATGCATCCAACGATGTGGTACGAACATCATCTCCCCGGCATGTTGGATACAGTCATGACCAAAGTTTCGTATCTCATATTCACGATCTGGTTCAGGATATAAGTGTCGTATCCACTCGGCACCTGTTATATGTTCATTATTCTGCGACGATACCTTGTGTTCCCAATCACGTGTTAATCTCCATTGACGTTCATTGTTACCCTTCCATCTTGCATGATCCCATAATATCCAACGTTTCTTACCAAAGATTACTGTATTCCATGCCTCACGATGATGATGGAATGTTAACCCTTGTAAATCACTCCCTATTGATATTGCCAAATGATCACGCCATAATTCACGATCGGGTTTAGTAACCACCTTCTTCTTTTTGGATGGTGCATATACTGCATTTGATAATGGATTATCAAGATAATCACGTGTTGGCATGGGAAAAGGATGACAATCTTCTAACATACCCTTTGGTATTGCAATTTTACGATCAAAGAAGTATTTTGTTGGATTGTACATGTGCTTTGTGATGAATTCCTATAGAGGTAGACAAAAAGAGTAAGATGATGTAATATAAAGGTATTTTTGCAAAAAGAGAGACATATGAGATGTGCAGCACATATCTCCGTACTCACCTTAACAGTCGTTGGTTCTAAATTCTTCCCTGCATCATCCGGACCCGTCTCTCCAACCTTTTTACCCTCACCCATTGTTGCCTCCGCGTCTGCATATCGACGTACCATTTCTTGTCTAATATAGTTTTTGTATTAGTAAGTAATGTAGTTGTATTTGATTTCTGAGTTAGCATATCATAGGTATTACACAAACAAATACAGACCAACATATCAATATCAATATACCAACTCAAACAATATAAACAAACATTGAAACTTACTTCTTCCAATTATGCAAAGCAGCCCAACCATCGGTAACATTCTTAACAATACATGGACCTAATTTACCCTCCCACCAACGTTTTTCTTCCCATTCCCTAACACTTATTATAGGTAAACCACATATTTCGGGTGAGTTGTCATGACCGAATTCAGACCAGGAGGTTGGTCCGTCTTCCCATTCTTGATTGTGATTGCCGTAGTCTATGTTATTGTCGGGTGGTATTTCCTCCCCTTCGGAGTTTACTGCAATAATTATTAGGATGGCAAATAGTAGTAGACATGTTTTTGTGGGACAAGATCTTCTTATCCGCCACCACCGCCGCTGTTTTAATAACAACATGATCAATTATTTATCTCTTTTCTAATGCAATATGTGGTCTGAATAGGAGTAATGCTCGCCGTATTATAATATTATGTACCTAACACAATTTCTATTTTTATGCAATTTATTATATACTCTTTTCTAGAACAACAATATGAACTCCGTGAAGTAACAGAGCCGTAGAAGTAACTTTAATGCCGTTGCTTTGCGCTTTTGTTTTGAGTTATGGTGAGTGACGGCCAGACCGTTGGTGACCGACCCTCAATATGGGCCTCCTCTTCACCTAGTTGGAATAGATATACTTTTGCCGTAATATTATGTGAATGATGTTACTTTATATGCCTTCTTAATACTCACAGCTGTACCGAAAAGATTGTGCGGAGCGATATTACTACTCCGACCGAGGTGACGTTCGAATCTTACAATGTTAGATGGTAGTGGTCTTGTGGTATCCTAGCTGAATCTATCGAGAATCGCGAAGAGTAGGCAAGAGATTCATTGCACATCTGATCACGGCAAATGTATTGACTGTTTCAATTATTAATCTCATATTCATATGTTTAATGAAAGAACTCGTCGGCGGCGTCTCAATCCCAGTAGCAGTAGTAACAATAGCACAACAAAACAGGTTACAACCGCCACTCAAAAATTTGCAACACAATCAACAAACATTATGATGGGCAGTAATGCTAGTGACGAACCTACCATGTCATGGATTATAGTTTGTGCTATTCTATATGTATTATCTGGTGTTACTCAGGTAAGTTTTATATTATACGTTATATGCATGCAGTGTGTGTATAGTATGTATAAAAGTGCATATATGAGCTTTCTCACTCCTTACTCTAATTATTATGAACATAGCCAATCTTAATGGTATACGCCAAACAAGCAGGATTATCAAATCCAAAGTGTCAATTATACATGCTATTCTACTATATTGGACCTGCGTTGGTTGCTTTACAGATGAAATGTTCATGTAGTGGTAGAGTTAGTAGTAGAGATAAGCAGATAGAAAAATTGACCACAAGATGTGATCAGAATACAAATGAAAACAACTTAAATTATGGCTCTGTATCGTCCTCCATTTCACCCTCCCATTCACATCAAACATCTCAGATAGACTCCTCGAATTATTCCAATCAAACTATAGAAGACTCAGATAGAACATGGCCAACGAAACCACTCTTCGTTAAAGCATCACTAATTGCATTATTTGATATATTTGCTCAATCAATGGTATACACTGGTAACAATTTAGCCGGACCTACCATCTTTGCAATAATCTATTCCAGTGTCACAATCTGGACAGCTTTGTATTCCAAAATATTACTAAATCGTATATTAAACAAATTACAATGGATGGGTGTTATATTAGTAGTTATTGGATTGAGTTTAACTGCTAGTGATACGAAGAAAGTTGGTGAACGTGTATTCTTCGGTGCCATGTTAATACTAGTTGGTAGTTCGTTTCATGGATTGACATATGTGCTAAGTGAACGAATAATGACTGCAGCACATGAACGAATATCAATTAGAGCTAATTGTGCAGTGCAGGGTTTGGTTGCTACAATTGTATTACTTATTTGGCAGGAAAGTCCGCGTTAGTACTTATTCATCATGAGAATTATGTCATGTGACTTGTTGGTGACCTATCTACTTTGTTCGGCCTTTATTTTGCCTTTGTTTAACTGACTTTGTAAGCCACATGTACTAACATATGTTACATTCGCATCTTCTTCGTCTTCATAAACGTGAAACGCGCATCTTCCAGATTGTTTATACTTGGCCAAATCGTCATGAATTAATATTGAAACCGATGAATGAAGCAGGCACCTCATATATACAAGCTATTGTTATATTAACATTGATCGCATTGGCAAATACATTACATTCAGTTACATTCTACACAACATTAAAACATTGTCCAGGAGGCTCGACATCTGCGGGTGTGTTGAAGGGATTACAAGCTGTGTTAGTCTTCTTAGCGAGTTCTCTGATACTATGCGGGCATATGGGTGGTATTGAAATGTGCTGGAGTTTGGAGAAGTTCATTAGTTTGGTTGTAGTTGTTGGGGGTATATTGGTATATGGTGCCTTTACAGAAACAAAGAAGATTAGTAGCAATGTGGTAGTGAGAGGATTATCCATGCCAGAGACCACGGCAAACAGTGGGTATGATCGAGTAGAAAATGTTGACAAAGAAAAAGAAGAAGTGGCGGATAATAAGAAGGTCATGTGTGTATGAAAAGACAACAAGCTGGATTAGATATTAAGGTATCAGCATGGACTTAAGTGGGGTATTAAGATCAAGCATCACAAACATCAGGAATAGGATGATTGTTATGCATCTCCTTCCGACCACGAGAGACAAACTCGGAGACAACTTCGGCATGACTTTGAATCAGTGCCTTCATACAATCGAAATCATCAATCCCCTGGTCAGTTACGACTTGTTCCAACGAGACACCACGAGCAGTTCCATCCGAATTGGTAGTGTTGACGACATTTACAAGTGCATGCATATCACTTCTATCAAACAGCTCGGCAAATAGATCGTCCCATCCTCTGATACGTCCACTCCCACTCTCCATTAGAGACATCATTTGCTCTACATGAGTTTGAATCCAAGATGCTACCTGTTCATCCTCGGAGTATGTATGAGATTGAATCCCTGCATCGGTGTTCTTCTTCTCCCTGGTGATGAGTTTACGATTGTCAATGAGGTTATGAATCAAGTCCATCATTTCCCCTTGGTGCATGCCGCCTCCTCCTCCGTGTTCCATGCCTCCCATACCGTGACCCCAACGAGCAGATGCAAGTGATACAGCCGAAGTAAGGAAGAGAACGAGTGATAGTTTCATCATAGTTTAGTGGGTAGGATGTTGGGTTCTAGCTTCAGTTGAAATTATGAGCTCTATAGAAGTCTGTTGAAGCACGGCTAGAAAATGTGATTGATTGGAAATAGCTGGAGTAAATGGACAAATGGATGGACAAATTATGAGCAGTACAGTCTTCGATAATAGCCCGAAAGGAAATCAAACCTAGGATCAATGGGAAGTCCAACTCGACGAGTTAGGGAGGAGGATACCAAGTTGCTTAAACTTAAGTCTTACTGTCGTTGTTGCTATACAATTAAAGACATCATCCGAATTGAAGATGAACTTTTAATGCTCGTCAATCGTTTTATTGTGGCTCATAGTATTTGAGTATCGATGATTGGGTGGTGAATAGGATAACACATCCTTTGACTTTGACTTTGTAACACGTAAAGTTGGAGAACAGCATGCTATTAATATCATATTTTGGTTTATATTATACAATTATCTTATCATAGGATATACTAAAACATGTCCATCATCTATCACTTCAATCAGCTGCAAACTCTCCTATATCTCCTTCTATCTCTTCATTGCAATATCTAATGCTCATGTTGTCAACCAACTGCTCCTATGCTTGTTTCTCCATACTTGACTTCTCTTCCATTCTTCTTGTACCCTATTACTAATACGGTCTAATCGTGTACTGCTTTTGTGACACTCGACAAACATCTTGGCATACACATCTCTCGTCTCTACACATGGAGTGATCTTTACAATTTTCCCATCGGCGACGACAGCCTCGACATGTACTACCATTCCTGTCTCTCCGTTGCACCAATGGACTGTATATTCTACATGTGTATCATCTACAAAGTATATATCCTCAACACTTGCAACCATTTGCTGTTCTAGTAGATGCTTCGTCATGCATATGAATGTATTCTTGTCCATTGTGTGTCGGCCGTCCCCGAGATGAATAAAGTTTTGGGAGAATAACGCATCAAATTCAGGACGTATATCACTAAAGTTCTTCTTTGTTCCATCAAATTTAGATAAGTAGTCGCATAATGGTTCCTCTATGGAGACTGATGCAAATATCACACTGCTTTGTCGGCGTAGTAGGGTAGACATATCTGTCTTCGCTCTTTGTCTTTGCAATTGCAATGCTTCTGCTGCCAAATTCGTCAACAACAAAGAAGAATGAGGTATGTAGAACACCGCCTATCGTAATCGATAGAGGTGTTATGTGCACGATAGATATAGCTATATCGATTTACATTTTTAGCAGATGATGTTCACACTTCCTTCTCCCTCTTACTTGCAAACAAAAAAAGACCGTCCTTCTGTGCAGTATCCTCCCTCAATGCAGGATTCTTGAAGGGAGATTGGTATCTGTCAATCACACAGACTACATTACGCTTCTCTTCTATCACCGTAGCTCTCTTTCTGCAGTATCATAAAAGAAAACAAAATGATACAACTGCTGTTTACAACGATATTCATCTTAGCCCTATTGGGTTGTGATTGTAGGGTAGAAGCTCTTCGAAATGTAGATTTGATCGGTTTGAGAGGATCAGACTCAGACTCCCTAGATGAGAGGATGATACGAGCATTTAGGAGGAAACCAGGTTTTGAGTATAATATATATCCAAAGAGAGAAGGCCATAGATGTAGGGCAGGGGGAAGACGAAGATATGCCTGCCCTGACAAGATGTACTGTCGATTAGACAACGATAGCTGTGATCTGGATGCTGAGGGACAATGTGAGGTGATCAGTGCAAAGTGCACGAGAATATATAGGCCAGTACGTGGCTGCAATGGACGCACATACTCAAATGCTTGTGTTGCTCGTTTCCAACAGGCATTAAAAGGAGACGTAGCCGGGATTGTAGGAAGAGTATTCGGAAGAGGAGGTTAAAGTCGGAAGTAGTACCCTGAAAACTGTTTTGAGAGACTGTTTGTTTGATATTGTTGTCCTTGCATCTTGTCTAAGCTAATCCGAGAACTTCACTTTGTCACTTATTACTTGTCACTAGTTCTTCAATACTATGAATCTACTACTTCTCGTCAACACAAACACATATCTTCTTTTCTTTCTTTCATTATCAAACTTCAGTCTTTACCGCCGCAATTCTTATTCTTCCGCTAAGTAATCATCACTACTGTCATCACTTGAATCATCAGGCACAAATCCCTTTGGTCCACTGAATTCTTCCCAACTAATATATCCATCATTATCTTCATCATCCATCTCCCACAAATCATTCAAGTTTATCTTCCTACCAATCTCTTTAAAGTACACCTTGGCTTCACGTCGACTAATCCTCCCATCTCTATTCGTATCAATTTTGATGAAGTCGTTGGGAATCTCATCCTCACTGTCATATGGATCGTCGCTACTATCCCAACTATCCTCGCTATCATCAGAACTAGCATGAGGATCGTATGTGAAATCCTCAGGCTTCTTCCCCTCTCCAATTTCCAATCCAACCTCGGATACAACACTAACCGT
>Ga0214477_100703_pt1 | contig 21645 bp, 21 predicted proteins | sample M1_20Mar14CPVII9_FD_165058 | JGI IMG/M metagenome (GOLD analysis project Ga0214477, IMG submission 165058) | Marine eukaryotic communities from Monterey Bay, California, United States - M1_20Mar14CPVII9sort6BwellC16 | ecosystem: Environmental > Aquatic > Marine > Unclassified | place: USA...
CAATAGTAGATGTTTGGCATTGTATGGGTGTATAATAAGTTGATGAACACTCTAAGTATGATTGCAGGGCCCTCCATCATACTTTTACAGCCACATGTTGGCGGGTTTCATGCCTCAGATCAGGAAAAAATCTCGGTTTTCTGCCAACATCCAGGCAAGCTTGGCCATCAAGTGGGGGTATAACAGCATGCAGGTGCTACAATAGTAGATGTTTGGCATTGTGTGGGTGTATAAAAAAGTGATGAACACTCTAAGTATGATTGCAGGGCCCTCCATCACACTTCTACAGCCACATGTTGGCGGGTTTCATGCCTCAGATCAGGAAAGAATCTCGATTTTCTGCCAACATCCAGGCAAGCTTGGCCATCAAGTGGGGGTATAACAGCATGCAGGTGCTACAAAAGTAGATGTTTGGCATTGTGTGGGTGTATAATAAGTTGATGAACACTCTAAGTATGATTGCAGGGCCCTCCATCATACTTTTACAGCCACATGTTGGCGGGTTTCATGCCTCAGATCAGGAAAAAATCTCGATTTTCTGCCAACATCCAGGCAAGCTTGGCCATCAAGTGGGGGTATAACAGCATGCAGGTGCTACAATAGTAGATGTTTGGCATTGTATGGGTGTATAATAAGTTGATGAACACTCTAAGTATGATTGCAGGGCCCTCCATCACACTTTTACAGCCACATGTTGGCGGGTTTCATGCCTCAGATCAGGAAAAAACCTCGATTTTCTGCCAACATCCAGGCAAGCTTGGCCATCAAGTGGGGGTATAACAGCATGCAGGTGCTACAATAGTTGTTATGCTGTGCTCACATATTGTAAATAAGTAATAATAGCAATGCTATTTGTTTTTAGAGAAAACTGATGCTGAATGTCATTTTGCTTATGTCTGACATTCAGATCAGTCTTCTCTGTCAACACTTGGGCAGTTTTTTTATTTTACATTCTATTTGCACCTTTTCCCCAGTTGTGTATTTTTTCATTCACTTTTTACTTGCATGTCCCATTTAGATTGCTTGCTCCATCACAGTTCCTTTGAAGGATAAGCCAAGTTTGTTTCTAATGTCTTCTTCTGTCATCTCTTCCCAAACACCAGTGTCATACATGATCACATATACACCCCTGATTGAATCATAGTTCTCAATTTTACCCATCAATATACCCTTCTTGACTGGTGTGCCAATGTTAAATACATTGCTATGTTCAATATCTTGAACTATTGAACCAAAATTGAATTCTGTTGGTTTGACAGACAAGGAATCAATTGTTGTGCCACGTAGATCAAATTTGAATGAGTCCAATTGATCTTGAAGATCAGGCTTGTTTGCTCCTTCGTTGACCATCCTAGATTGTCTTACATGTGCCTCTCTTGTGCTACTACTCAACACATTGCTGCCTTCTCTGTTTTTATTGTTGTTTCCTAGTCTGTTGTTATTTACTGCAATGGGCATAGGCATGCTAACAATTGCATGACGTCGTTTCTGTTTTCGGTTCTTCACCTCTTTTTTCTTCTTCTTACCAGCCAATGGTCCTGTTCTATTGTAATCAAGTGGAGTTGCATTCTTACCTGAAGGTGCTTGTGGCACATGAGATTTACGCCTAATACCATTTTGAACAACTTGGATCTGTTGTTTCTGATTTGTTTGATGGGATTGGATGTGTTGATGATGCTTAGACTTGTTCTTCCAAGAAACTTTTTTTGGAGATGCCTTTGCCTTTCGAGGGACATGCCTAGCAGCATTTGAGGTATTGAATAAGCTCATTTTTTCAGTTGTTTGACTGATAGAATACAGTGCTAGTCTTTGTTGTTCTTTGTGTTTTCTTTGTCAAGCAATCTGTGTCTGTGTCTATGTGTTGATGAAAGTGAGAAGAACGAGAAAAGAGATGAGAAGCAGCTTCCCAATAAAGGTGTATCCAGATGACACCTAAATTCTGACACCAAAAGAAAGTTCTTTTTTGCAAAGGGGAGTCTTTGTGCTTTGTTCTTGTGTCAAAAATCAAAACTCAAACAGACTCAAAATCACTTTTTTGCCAAAAATTACCTTTTCTGTGTTTGTGAGCAAAATCAAGTGTTATGGACCTTGGATGAAAAATTATGAGCACATGGAGTGGCCACATAAAAATGCCTACACAAACGCGCATACGTAGGAATTAGTACTCCTAAGATACCCAAGATGTCAAAAAGTGATACTCCAACCATTTTTTGCTCAGGCATTTTTACCAAGATACTAAAAAGATACCTTCAACTTAGTGAATAAAAGTCTGTTTGCTCGCTATAGAATAAAACTTCTCCCTACTTACAGTGGGGTTTAATAGAGATATATAGTGCAGGTACTACTGATGTTAATAACAAATGATAAGATATATCATATTCTTGTTTGTGCATTAATTACTATTGTGACGTTCTTCTTTTTGGTTAAAGTACTCGAGTGCTATAAAAGGATTCGTAACAGAAACCAAGTAACATCTAACATCAATGACAATGATGTCGAAGTAGCATTGCCAGCCACAGATGAGGTTTTAGATAATGAGCAAGATATGTATATGCAAAAGATATGTATACATTTACCAGAAAGAAAATATATCATCATCGGTATAATTTCTGGACTCATAGCAATGTCAATAGGAGTTGCAAAAGAGATCAGTGATAAATACAATATCATATGGATTGGTACCGCATCTTTGGGTGATATACTTGCTGATTTTATAGGAATATTATTAGGTTATATATTACTATTACTCGGTTATAGATGCAATACCCTATACAACGATTATGTAACATGAACAGAACAGAGATCGTCGTATGATTGTTCATATGATGTGCACATCTTTTGCACATATCATGATAAGTGATTGATTCGGGCGTCGACCAGCAACATATGTATTATGATGTACTCTCATCACGATGTATTGTCCTTATAACAAAGTGCGATGCTTAATACCCACGTGTGTGATACGACGACACCATCACTATACAGAATGAGCTGAGCTATATCAAATCACATATAGTTGCACATTGCACTTTAGGGTTGATCAGTTAAACGACCTGTTTTGGGATGGATTTGTGTTGTTGGTATTAACACGAGCTCAAAGCTAAACATATCATCAACCATGTCACATATTGGCTTTGTCTCGTCACTCAACTTGATGAGCTTTATGTCTTTTGCGACATCATCATAACCTTTCTTTGTGCCAGTATTACCCTTTTTCAAAAAGGCTAAACGATACGATTTTAGGGCATCGCCTTCATAATCAAATATATTGGGACATCGTTGCATCAACTGTATAAACTCATAGTAAAATCGACGTCGGCGCATTATATTCTCGTCTCTTTGCTCTTCAATAATCTCACGAATTGTTACGAAATTATTGGATTCATCAACGGTTATAACAGTTTCGGCAACATCCGACAAACCACCAATTTCATGTCCGACATAGTACGAGTGCTCCTTCTGATCCTTACCCTTCCATGGATTAGGATGAGTGTATGTTCTTAGATTGATAAAATGCTTCATCTTCCTTAGTAGGCAACAATGGAGAGTTAACTGATTGCAAAGAAAACCTGTAAAACAACAACAAAAACTCGAAAAGCAAAGCAACTCAACTCCCAACTTTTTGGCTGTCGCCCTTCGTATTGAATGTACTCCAGCTTTCAGCTCATAAGAGGATATGTACATCCAAGTCAAGCATAGATTACAAACGATCGATTGAATACTCTTTGAGCAACGTTAATGACTTACTCTTCATCAGAAGTTACTTCTTTGTTTTTGAGCAACGTCGTCAACATTGATATTATCAACCTGGAAAGTCTGCGTTAGTATTGTTTTATGATATGATTTCGTGTGTTCAGTATAAAGTCTCGATGACTTGACTGGTTTGTTTGACCTTAGTTTGTCTTTATTGGTTGCCCTTACATATCATATGTACTAATATATGTTGCAATCACTTCTCTTTCATCATCTAAATGTGATAACGCGCATCTATCTTCCAGGGAATAACTCTCATTGATAGAGAGATCCTTGCTAGTTTCAATACATTTCAATTCATCTTGGTCGATTGGCTACTTCAAATGAACTTAATATGCATTTATTTGATCTTTGCAAACCACATATACTACATAAGTTTATAATCACCTCTCTTTCACACATCACCAATCGCGCAACTTACTTCCAGTCTCATTGTCGATTGCACTAAAAAGAGTTTACGAGATCATACTGGCCATAATAAAGTAAATTAAATACAACTACCCCACTGATTAGCAAGTGCAACAATGAGTAGATCTGAATTGCAAAGGCTAGAGAAAGAGTCTGAACGCTTTACACTTGAAATCAAACAGAAGGAGACGGATAATGTTAGGTTGAAAGAAGAAATAGATACCATCAAAGCCAAACTCGCTGAAAGTAGAAAGACTTTAGACGAAATATCGCAGGTAAGTTTTCTATTCTTACATTATCTTTATATACATGTAACCTCAGTATAACATATAATCAGTTGATATTACAACATTTCAGGGACGACAATCAGACAACAATCAACAATTCAAAATGAAACAGATTATGGCTCAAAGACAATTGTCACATAAGAACGATATAAGGGCAAAAGAGATCTTAGAGCTAAGATCACAGTTAAAGAAGCTCCAAATGAAGACCTTTCCTTCATTTGGTACTGCTACATAAGAGATTATATGAGCCTGCGGTTTGGAGGAGGCGGAAGGGGATATAGTGTGTCGAATCTTCATAGCATTTAGACTTAATTTAACACATATATACTATACTCAGCTATCAGCTCTTTGTCTTGTATTTCATTTCATGGCAACTCTTTCGTCTCTAGCTCGTTCTCCCATAAAATTCTATTATATACAATTAATATACAAAGAGATACACATTAACGACCACTCAACCTGTTGTAGCAATTTAATCTTGAGTTTCATACCCAAAGTTGATAGGCCATCATCATATCTCTCTTAAGACACTGGATCATATGATACAAGTAGTCAATGTCCCAACTACTTATGTTTCAGTTCATTTCGTTCCATCCACTGATGAGTTGTATCTCCGATATCTTGAGCAATCTCTTCTGCTGCATGTGGATGTCCAACTTTCATTGCATTCGTTGACATATCATCAATGAGTTGAGAATCTTGTAGCCAACATGCAACTTCCAACCCAATCGTCTCGGGATCTTCACAAAAGTCACCGAAGCCACCATTCAAGACAATATCAACATTGCCTGCCTCTTGACCGGGAAGATGAGAGGTTACCATGATCGGAAGCCCAACAGCAGCAGCCTCGGCAATTGTGCCTGGCCCAGCTTTGGTTACCAATATGTCTGCAGCGACCATGTATTCGGCCATATTAGTAGTAAAGCCTAGAGGTATAACGTCCACATTCCCAGGGACATCTGCTATATCCTTCCCCCTTGCAGATTTATCAGCCGCTCGATCTAATGCAAGTTGAATCCTCCTACTACGATGTGCATGAATTGACAAGATTTTGGTATAAAATCGAGACTTCAATGACTCATATGATTGCAAACTTTGTGATACAACCGTATCCCAACATCGTGTTTCTAAATCCGACTTGAGTTGTTCATTCCGACCACATACGACACATATCGTTGCATCCACTCCCTGTGTACGTAACTTGGCATACAACTCATTTACAATATCAGATAGGGAGCCGACTCCTTCTCCTCCACCCATGACGAGTATCATACGCTTATTCGTTTTGATATTCAATTTCTCTTTCATTTTCATTTGATATGCTTTCCCTTCAGTTGTAGTACGATCACCCATTGCATTTGCCTCCTTAGCAAAGTCATATCGAATGGGTAAGCCACTCATCATAATCTTTTCATCTGGTACACCACCACGGCTTTGTGCAATCTGTTTTATCGGTTCAGATGCAAGATATATTTTATCTACATCCTTATTAAACCATGTACAATGTCCAGATCCAAAGTCGGTAACTACCGTGAAGAAGGGGATATCTCTTTGAATCTTTTCGGATATCTTTCTTACAGAGAAGAGGGGAACATAATTCATTGTTGGATGTACTGATACTGTTGTGTTAGTTTGAGAGAAAGAAAGGACACAAAAGAAAAACAAGTGAGTTGAATGTTCCATGATAGATGACAAGCACAATAATATCAATCTCAAGCAATAATCAATCCAAATCAATTCACAACAAATAAACAAACTGAACACTTACCAACAACATCAGGATCATAAGCCTCCATCTTCTCCCTAATCAAATCCTCATTCATATAATACGAATGATAATCAGCAAACTTGGCATATAATGCATTATTACTAACATAATACAATGTACGCCACTTCCAGGGAGTTGCACTGAACGATTTGTATGTATTCTTGATTGTATAATATGGCCAATATGGCGAATCATCCCATATATCTAATAGGTCATATGTTGTTCCGGGGTAGAGACGTTGGAATTGATTTGCAAGGGCTTCTGCTGATGCTCTATGTCCACCGCCTGTGTCACTTGATAGGAAGAGTATTTTTAATGGTCGTTTCGACTGTTGTTGTAATTGTTCTATTGTATCTGCTACATTTGCTGTTTCTTCTGTTGCAGTAACTTCTGCTGTATTCTGTTGTTGATTTGTAGCAACGGATAGTGAAGAGGTAGATTTTGTACTGCTACGAACAGACGTTCTTCTAAGAGACGGTGTAGTATTTGAAAGATTTGGATGCTTTGCAGTAGTAGTAGGGGCATTAGCAAAACCACCTCCTGATATTTGAGACGAGGTTGCCAACAATACAGTTGGGGAACTTCTTTCCTCTACTTTACTTTCAACTGTATTGTTCTCATCAATATTGTATGAATCCAACGACGATGCACTTTCCTCTGCTTTACTAGTTTTAACTGTATTGTTCTCATCTTCTATATCGGTGTATAAAGAATTTGATGACGGTGCATCTCCGCCATAGGATACCACTCCCCAAGGTGACTGTTGTTGAGAGAGATATCCATTATACTTTTTTGCAGTGGTAGTAGTACCATCTATTATAATAGCCAGGCATAGTACCACTGCACATATGCCTTGCATTTTTACTATTAGTTGTAGTGTTTTGCAAAAGAACAATAATTTATCTACAATAAGAGAAGTATCTTTGTTTGTGTGATATGTACTGTTTTCTAACCCCAACCAATCAGCCAATAATACTACGATATCCGACCTACTATACTATTCTTTGATTGCAATACCCTCTCATATTATGCCAAACAACGGCGGTGAAGAACATAGCAACTGTTTTGTGTCATTGTCTAAGGGGAGGGAAAAATGAGCGCCAAACTTCAAGTTCCTCTCATAGAGTTTTCTTACATGAAAACTGATGATGTGAGAGTGAGAGAGAGATTGAGAGTGTTGCTTCAGAGTTGTATTATTATTGGTATATTATATCATATTAGGCTGGCAGAAGGAGGAGATATGTAGATATCTCCAAACTACTTAATTTTTTGTGTTTATCAGACTTGGAATGGTCGGCATATTATCTCCACTACTATTAGCATTTGCAATGAGTAATAACAAAATGATATCAGAAGAAGATGTGATTAGTAAACTGCGATCAATAGGGCTAGATAAGAAGGATCTTCCACAGCATGCTGAGTTACGTCGAGCTAGTATATTAGTTCCTCTATTTGAAAGAAGCAAATCATCACAATCACAAACAGCGACATCAGATTCCAATAATATACATGTATTATTTACACAACGTCCTCAAAGGATGAAGTCACATGGAGGAGAAGTATGTTTCCCGGGAGGCAAACAAGACAAAGAAGATGAAGGATGTGATATACAAACAGCAGTTAGAGAAGCTAACGAAGAGATTGGATTAGAACAGGAGCACATTGAGAGTATATCTAGAATGGAGACGATAGAAAGTAAGCATGGACTATGCGTAACGCCCATTATTGGATTGATACAGCCTTCGTCAAAAGCTGAACCTTCACAGTTGCAACTAAATGCAGACGAAGTAGAAGCTGCCTTTACAGTACCACTCATACATTTCACAAATGATGACAATTGCTCAATCGAAAAGATTAAATGGAAAGGATATGAGTTTCCGATGAGAACTTATCTTTATGACGACGAAGAGAGTACATCTCAATATAAAATCTGGGGGCTTACTGCTCATGTTGTGCACCAGGTTGCAATGCATGCTTATAGCAACACTGATACCAATAAGTCTTGACAGTTATGATAAGTAATCAATCTTCTTGAGTCTCTAGTTCTAGCAGTATATTATTAACACTTTTTATGTTTTGTCGGTTCTAGGTAGTGCCTCGCAAACATCATGCATAAGTACATATACTCTTGTATACAAAACTTTTATGTTAATTGTTGGTTGCTTAATCTCCTAACAGGAAAGTGTGCATCTTCTAGAAACTTACACACTCAATCTCTAACTCTAGTTATCCCAATACTTAATAAGAAGACAGAAAAGACTATCAAGACAAGAAAGATATTATTTATACATCCACCTTGGGAAGACCGTCGACGGCGGTACCCTTCTTCTTCATACCCCATCCCTTAGCTCCACCATACTGTCCACTTCTAACAACATCAGGAGATGGCCAGATCTCTCCAGACTTACCCATGTTAAATCCACCCATGGGTTCCTTATCAGTTGAAAGTTGATCAGCATAAAAGATTCCACCACTTCCTACCAAACGGGGGTAACCATACTTCTCAAGCCACTTGGATCGAAGTGTTGCACCCTCTCCTCCCAAAACACCCTTCTTGGCATTACGTGCCTGTTCAGTTGCCTTCATCTTCTCAATTTGACGTGCTTCATTGTTTGAGGTGGCAGTAAATCCAATAGCCTCCCAAACTGATTCTACACGGGGTGGTCCAAGGTATGTCTCGCCAATTAAGGGAAGATTAACTGTAAATCCTGGTAGACCAAACAAAGGTTCACATTCTTGCTGCTCCTCTGGAGTCTTTGTTAATTTGTATCGAAGTCCGTCAGAATTAAGTCTCTTCTCAAGACCAACTTCTGAAATACATTGCTCTCCACCCCATAAATCATCAAAGCCAATTCCTGATCCTCCCAAAAAACCAAAGTCTATATCATACATACATATATGCAATATTAGTCGTGATAAGTATACGATATATAGTATTGCAATTATTATATCATATACATAAAGAACACTTACCCTCCATCTTCATCTCATTTGCGTTAACACGCTTCTGAGGACGAGCTGTAACTCCAACATTCTTCTGACCAAGAGATCGAAGAGTCGATCGGTTAACCGAGTAAGCGGATGAACCACCTACGGCAGCTAGAGCAATTGCGGCACTGTACTTCATCTTTATTGGTACTTAAATAGCGGCTAATAGTTGAATAGGGATGATGAGGAAAAATAAAGGTGGTAAGGATACCATATCCTTTGCCACGCATGTAGTAAGTAGTACTATCAGCTTTACTTTCGAATTCAGATTACTTAGTACTCTCCAACCCTAATTAAATATAATCTTTAGTAATTCAATAATGTGGATGTACGGATTGTTATTAGTGATACTTTGTTTTATAGATTGCAGAGGGTTTGTATCCTCATCTCCGACAGTGACGACAGCCAAGAAAATACAAGGTACCAGAGATGTTGACACAAGATATGATGAATCAAGTTGGCGTGTTGATACATCAACAACAACATCACTCAATGGCTTGTTTGGAAAGAAAGAAGAGGAATCATCATCACAACCTGATCTTTCAGTGCCGACAAGAGTATTAGAGATACCGGTTTCTTCTATCAAGCAGGGAGGTATGGTGAGTGTATGTTTCTTTCCTGTTCTCTCCCTCTCTTTTATTGACTAATATTCTTGCAAACCATACAATAAAGAGGTTTGCATTAGGATTACACATGATTAGTTTACAAGATAAGGGTACTTGGCGTGCTAATGAAAATAGTGCTACTAAACTTGATATGTTCTTCAAAGATAACTCTGCAATGTTCCAATTAGTATTGGACAATGATAAGATATATATTGATAGATATGGTCAACCGTCTTTGCAATATGTGTTACAAGAAAGTTTAGTATTACATAAAGTATTAGACGAGATAAATAAACTGGCAAATGAGGTAGATGATATTGAGGAAGAGAATAGACTGATACAGTTTGATGACCCGGATGCCATTGAGCAAGCACGATCTTCATTACCGGCACGACCAAACTGATAACGATATAACCATTCGAGGCCGCAGATTGATAAACTATGTGTCAATTAACACAACAAGTATCAGATATTGATAGATAATGCAGCTATCTAAAAAGTACCTAGAACTATTATTGTTGTTCTATTGACTTCTTCTTCTTCGATCTCTGTTGTTGGGTCTTCCGTCTCTTTCGAACGGGATGCTGTGAACTACTACTCCGCTTTTCTACAAACTTTGCAAATGCAGCACCCTTATCATTATCAAGGGCAATCTCAGTCGCAAAGTCTCTATCACCAAATCTAAGAACATCATCAACTCTTGCCAATTGTATCGGTATTTTCTTACAATCTCTCAAGTATTCATATCTCATTTTGATTACCCTTTCTAGCGGATATGAGAAGTAGGCTGGAAACCGAACAACCTCAAAGTAGTCAAACTGACAAACCTCTCTAAGAAAGTCCCACTTTGGCTTCAAATCATGTTCAACACTATACCCCAGAACTGGCGGTAGCCGTGTTACGAATCTCCCTATATTTCTAACCCCGATACCACGAAGGAATTGTACAACTGGTATCATATCCTTTTCAACATCTAGCATTAATGTTGCTGGGAAAGAACGCAATATGCTTGGTAAATCATCCTCATCAACCTCTATCAGATGTAGGAATTTCACTATATCCTTTATCCTTGATACATCATGCTCTAACAGTGTAGGGAAGGTTTGTATAGCTTTGGAAATATCATCTTTCGACATGCCGACATCATTTCTTAAAAAGAATACCATTTTGTGTATATTGGTAACATTATGTCGGAACAAGGCATCTGGATGAGAAGATAAGATTTGACGAAAATCTCTAATGCCAGCACTCCTCTTCAGTATATTTGCAGTAGCCTCCATTGTTCTATAATTTTCATCAATCTTCTGTTGTCGTATTGTATTGTCTAACTTGAAGTAACCTCGTATTTCTGAATCAGTATTAAGTGTCATGTTCTTACTTGATATTGCATCATTCAAAGTGAGGGGACGCTTGACGGGGGCTACTGCATCTAGTAAGTCAGCGCTTTGCCTCTGCCGCAGAATGGGCCCGATAGCACTCAATGGTACTTTTAATTGTGCACTACTGAGGAAGGCTACCAATCTGAATATAAGTGCGGGTGATCTACACAGGAGGGTCGGTAGTCTTGCCTTATCCCTCGCTATTGCATTTGTGGAGGAGCCGAGGCTAACCATAAGGTCAACAACTTGTATTGCCGATGATGACCCTTTCGATGTAAGTAAACCCGGAGTTCCACGAAGGACCTTCCTTGCGTCATATCTTCTAAGCTTTAAGGTATCACTCAGTAACCCGACAAATGCTAAATCCAACGTTTTATCTAATGCAAAACTTTGTCTCTGCTGTTTTTCGTCACCACTTTTATCAGATTGTATTGAATCGTCACTCTCTATAGTTCTAGCCCTCATCATAACAACACTCGGTGTATGTGTAAATATAGCCGCGATATCATTCCCCGTGAGTCCATATTCTGTCATCACATTTATTACCCCATCAATATCATAATTTTTAGCTGCTGCTGGAGACATACTCTCTATTATACCCTTCCGATCACTACCCACGGATGATGAATACTTTCCCGATTCCCATAATGCATCTCGTTCTTGTAAAAATCGTCGTATTCTACTTCGTGTAACTCTTGCGAGGACATAATCTTGAACTACTTCACCCGCCTTGAGGGAAACATCACTGTCTACCCCCAATGCTTGTAATTTTAATGCAACCCTTTGGGTGTTATATTGACTAAGCCATGAAATATCTATTGGTTTATCTTCTTGTATGGCAGCAGCCTGAGTAGACTCTTTTTCCGACGACGATTCTACAATATTTTCAGCTGTAAATGTTGGCAAATCAACCTCCACTACTCTATTATTTTGAGTTGGTACCTTGCCATTATTATCATCTTCTTTTCTTTCTTTTTGTGAGGATAGAAACCGCAGTAATGTTGAGTCGACTAATGGTGCCTTTGCTTTCTGTTTCCGCTCTTCGGCGGTGGATGCATAATTTTGAGCTAAATAGTACATGGGATATCGAACATGATGAGATATTAATTGCAATGTTAAAGGTATGTTTATCAATTCAATTAGGTATTCTAATATAATACTCACCTATACCTAAGCTATCGTTACTTGTTGCCCAAGCAGTCGAAGCAACCCGAAGAGGGGATGAAATTGAAGGTATTTTTCGCGGCGTATTATGCCCATTGAAACTATATATATCACCAAGTCTAAGAACAAGTAAGGCTATAATAAGCCTTACTGTATAATCCATATCCTAATAAGGTACACCCTCCAAATGGAGAATTTTATTTGTGCACTTTTTGGCCCAGTTTTTTAAGTATGCCAACTCCGAAAAATCTAGTTGGTATTATCTGTTGCAACTAGTATTAGTTATTAAGAATATGTGCATATTATTGTACCCACCCACTGCTCTGCCGTCGCACTAGAGTATAACTCAACTTGAGTTTATTGGTTGATGTGCGTAAGCAAAAAAGATACCTATCTTCAACCGGTTGAGGTCGATACGTAGCCTGCATTAACTAAGGAACCACCTCTCCGTATTTATATCTTTAATCTTTGTCCTCATCCCTCTTCTTATGAGTCTCTACCATGGCGTTTTGGTTGGCAACTCTACTGCAATTGGCAGTGATTATATCTTTTACTATATCTTCATGTTGTGCGTTTTCTAGTCGGCCATGTGGCGGCGGTATATCTACTTCTACGTCACATAAAAGATACACATATCTTAGATCAAATTATTGCAATACACATAAGATGAACTCTCCTATATCACATAAAAGATACACAACATCTTATACGTTTGGAATATCACATTGCAATGCGCATAAGATGAGCTTGTCAGAGGAAGACGAAGATGACGATGGATGGGGTGATGGCAGAACAGTAGTATCGAATCTTAGTACAGATGACTCATCAATACCATCGAATAAGATCAGCAAGAACAAAGAATTAGCAAGGTTGCAAGATGATATTGCAGCAAAGCAAAACAAAAATAATATTGACTCAGTCAATTCAAGAGTTCGGGATATAAACTCTGGTAGCGGGGAGAAAGATTTGTTTATCCCCATCGTCACATTGATAAGTGTTATTGGATTTACTTCACTGTATGGGTATGAGATGCTAAGACTATATTTGAATGGCGAGTTATACTTACCATGGGAGAACTGATGATTTGTAAGAGTTTTTGAAGTAGACAACATATAAGGATATCTCAAAACAAATCTATTATGATAATTAGTATACGATATTATGAATATGTGCAAGTTTTCATATTCTATTACCCAACAATATAAATGTACATGAACCATCCAGAGGTTAGGGAGTATACAAATATCTAGTGTCTATGAGTACTTCAAACAGCTACGATTGATATTGGCATTGAGCCTAGCATTTATTACTCTGTGAATTGCAATGACACACCGCCACGTGTAACCAAATTTTATTCAATCAAGAGTACGCTGATCGCATCGATCATAGATAATTTGTGCCGGATAGTAGAACTGATCATAAGAAGACATTGCACCCTACACCCCTTAGATTATTCCCTACTACTATATTATTATTGCAAATATGGCTTACAAAGTTACTTTCTCACTTGGATGTGTCTCATATCATAAATTTGCTTTGTCCCCCGAGGAGATGCTGCCCGTCTCACATATGATATGTGCAAATATCATGGGCTGCAAATGCCATGTGAATCTTGGGAAATGAAGGTATGGGACACATTTGAGGGACAGTATGAAACGAGTTCTATTACTGATCATATGATACGTGGTACAAGGGGAAAGTACCCCGACAAAGTGGAGTTTTGTCATTGTATTATTGATCAATTGACAGAAAATAAAAGTAGTTTAGGAGCCATGAACATTTATGCTGCCGCTAATTTTCCACACACAAAAGAGCCAGGGGGAGGGAGACCCAAGTTTGAAATGTTCCAGAGTGGAAATAGGGTCACTGTCGAGTATGATGAAAGTGCGAATTGGAGTGTTGTGGATGATATTGGCCGGCAGATAGATGATACAATCAAAAACACAAACGACGAGACCGAAGAACTGGATGCATTATCAACTTTGTTAGAAGAAAAGGTCAGGGATATTCAGCTCATGATGAAAAGGAAGAAGACGAAACAAGAGGAATGAATATAAATTATATAACTCTCAAATAAACCAGATTTATGTATTTTGGTGTCGATCATTTACGTTTTCTTTTTGGACGAACCTTCTCTGAATCCACTCTATCTTTCTCTTCAATACCCCCACTCTGTTGTGTTTCACTGCAATCTTCTTCTTCTAGCTGTTCTAATCGTATCATTTCTTGCAATATCTCACTCTTCTCCATTGCAAGTCTTTTCTTAACTCTAACCGCATACATATTGGATGTTGCCTCTTCTACAAGCTTACTAGATGTACTATTTGTTCCACCAGCTGCACTCGTGATAGCCAAACTTTGTTGTTTGTCACTTTCTCCAGTAGATGATGATTCCCTGCGATCATGATTTTTATATGATTTCACTAAAGATGAATGCGGTGCTAACAGTTTATGCAACTTCTTAACACCCGCCAAATATCCCACTCCATTAGAACGTACTTCAGCTGTTAAATCCTCAAATGATTTCTCTCCTGTTTTCTCTGCTGCATCACTACTACTTTCATCTTTCTTTCCATTCTTTGATTTTGCTGTAGTCATCTCGGATAGAGCACTTGATACATCTGATGCACATTCTAATAATGATAATACTATATTCTCTGCTTCATTTAAATCATCCAATACTAATTGTCTTTGACCGGCTATTGCTTTACGACGCGCAGCTGCTGCAATTTTCGAGTTGTGTATATGATCTTTGAGTTGTGTGGTACTTTCTACGGTATCTCCATTGCCTCCAATTGAATAACTTGATGCAGTGTTTAGACCACCACCGGGTGATACTGGCTTTTTACCTAGAAATTTACCCCGTGTTTGCGATGATGATGGAGTATCATTGGAGGTATTAGACGATTGTGATTGTGATGGAGCTGATAGAAATTTACCTCTTACTTTTGGTGGCATTCTTATGTTTTTGGTATGATGTGAAGATCCGAAGCTGAAGGCTGAAATCCAACAACAACAGTCACCGATGAAGATATATGATACAATAAAGGTTTAGAGGAGTGGTCTAATACTGAATTACTATTATATTGATAGGAGTTTGCGGTAATATCGTAGGAGGAGATTAAACAATGCAAAGTTGCAAAGGTATCTTTTCACTTTACTCCCCCCGTGGTATCCTGCAACTTACTTCTTGAATCGATGTCACTATTGCAACAAATGCCGATCATGACCACGCCCTATGATATCTCATACAATCACTCACACTTGTATTGATCATTTGAAAGATTGTATATAAATGACGTCGGCTTCATTGACAGTTGTTCTACGCCTAATTCACTGTCTTCAAAAAGGTATGTGATAGTGATAGGTTGTGAAATTTGCTGATGTTGGGTACATCGCTATGTACTCAACTACTGATCTGGTATTTCTAATATACATCTCTTATACTCATCATATTATATGTTATACTTTTAAGAACGTGGTGCGTCATGTGCGCTCGTTGGAGGACGGAATACAAGCCCAGCTAGTGATGACACATCTGTAGATGAGACAGACAAAGAATACTCATATAAAATTAAACTTAGAGCAGCACGAACTGCATCGAACTCGGCAATATCATTCTTCTATAAGAGTGAACAATGGATTAAGTTCTGTACGAACGAGAATAACGATTATGGTGGGTTTGAGCTGGCAGCTACTCTACACAGAATACGACAACTAGTTGATGGTGGGGTAGGAGATAATGGGGAGGAGGAGAAGGAGAATGGTGAATATTGGAATTGGAACGAAGATCAAAACAACTTATTCTTTCATGATATATTGATGGAGTACAATTCATTTCTACAGAGTATAATACAAGTCTTTGTGGTTGATGAAGTTTATAAAAGAAGGAAGGATATACAGCTGAAAATTAATTCACAGATTGAGAATGAGTCCAGGAGGAACTCAAAGATTGCACTAAACATATTGGATCTCGTCTTTTCCTTTGTCAAACTAAAGGAGGCGCTTGGTATGGAGAGGGCTACATTGACTGGTTTAATGGCAAATACTTCAAATACTGGTACACGTCTTAATCTTATTGTGAATGATCTTGTCATGATTGTTGAGAATCAATACCAAATACTCTCAGACTTGAATTGCTTTGGTCTTGATCTAGATGTTGGTGAAGGTAGTAGTTCTATCTTAGATACTTCAGAAACTGAACCAAAGATAAAAGATGACAATCATTCTACTTTATTTAGACTTGTCCAAGAGGCAATATCGCCAAGTGATACAATGCGAGCCGTCCAAGATCATGTGACAAAGGATTTTGATATTGAAATGTTTCAAAGGGCTATGTCTATGGGAGAGTTTTGGGTTGGGTAAGTTTAATATGTCGCATATTCTTATGCACTGATCACATGATATGCACATCTCATCGTCAACTTACCTCTTCACAGTATTACCACATACATGGATAAGCTGCACTCGATGGAGTTGTTTCTTTTGGAGGAGTTGGAGAATTGTGAGGGTACATATGAAGATCTGGATCTTCTATCACTTGCAACTGACACACCAAAAACGAATACTCCAACTTTATCACCTTCCAAGTCAAAAGATATTGAAAGAGAGTGGGAGATCAGTCTATATGATGTACAGTTCCACAAGAGAAGTAAGTTGTATATGCTCTGTTTGTTTTGTTCACATGATATGGATTCGATACTAACATATTAACGTTCGTATTGTACTATCCCTGAACAATAATGTTCAGTCGGAAGAGGCTCAGCTGGTACAACATATCAAGGGACATATTGCAATCAAGAAGTTGCAGTAAAGGTGGCCGCTACATCCGACATGGGCCTAGAAGGATGGCAAGCAGAGCTGTCCTCGTTGAAGAAATTGCATCACACAAACATTATCCGCTTCTTCGGTGCTATATATAACCCGTCACCAGTGACATATTGTTTAGTTTTGGAATACTGCAGTGGTGGAGATCTAAGCGAAGCCCTTGTACATAACACACCTCCAAACTTCTTTACCACCGTTTCATCTGGTGTGGCCAATGCCTTGTATTATCTTCACAAGCTTGATTTTTTACATAGAGATATCAAGCCAGGCAACGTCTTGATATCAGGAGACCTAACATCAGGGTCTTTTGTAGCCAAGCTTACTGATTTTGGGCTAGCAGTAAGGGTGCAAAATACTTCACAGAATGATAAGAATCTAACAGCCGAGACAGGCACATATAGGTATATGGCACCAGAAGTGATTCGACATGAACAGTATGATTATGCTGCGGATATATTCTCATTTGGTTTGGTGCTGTGGGAGATAATTACAAGAGAGAAACCTTTTGCATCAAAGAGTCAAATAGAAGCTGCCGCTGCTGTTGCCATTGAAGGTAAGAGACCACCGTTCCCCGATGCTACACCAACATCTGTCAAAGAGTTGATCGAAAGCTGTTGGGCTGAGAAACCAAGTGATAGAATGAAAGTAGAGGACATCATCAAAAGTGTAGAGGACCTAGCCAACGATGTGGCTGCACAGCAATGGCTCTCTCATCCTGCAGGTCATCAAGTATACACTTCACAAGATACATTTGATTTTAATGCCCCACCAGCCAACATACCACCAAATAACAAGGTTCAGAAGAAGAAAAGATTATCCAGCTTATTCCGAAAGAAAGACTGAACATACAATTTTGACCAATTTTGCATAGACATATGCCCTTAATTTTGATTAGATGCTTTTATACATCACTACCTGCATCATCGCCCATCATAAGTACAGTGCTTAGTAAAGACTCTATCTTCCTTTCATACTCATCAATATCCTCTTTTTGATTATTAGCGAGTGATATCCACTCGCTTATCCTCTTCTGGTAGTCAGACCTCTCCGCCCTCCTCTTGGAATCTAATGAAGACAACTCCTTTATCATTGCCGCTTCAACTTTTGCACTATGCTGTGCAACGTCTTCCAACTCTTCATTCAGTGATTGGATTACGCTTGAACCGGACTCTTTCACAATCTTAAGTCGATCGCTTAGTACTGTTGCACGATGCTCTGCTTGCCGTAACTGACCTTGAAGTGATACAACTTTTGTAGATTCATCAATATCTCCCTCTTCCTTTTCTCTATCATTGTCAACTTTGACAACATGTTTGTCATCATGTATTTGTATTATACCCAAATCAATGAGCTGATTCTTTGTATGATGGGGAAAGCTCTGTTGGATGTTATCAGTAGAGCCGATCCCATGTGTATAACTAGTCAGCACATCATCAGTTTCCTCCTCTATTATCTTACTATCATCATCATTAGACCCAACAAGACGCTTAGCCAAATCCTGGACATCATTCGGCTCATCAATATCAAACATTAACTTCCCAATAGATACATCTACATTATTATCAGTAAGTGCCTTCATTTGACTGACAGCAGTCAGTGGATGACTCCATCGTACTCCTTTAAATATCTTTAATGATGAAGCACGGTAAGGTAAAGAAAGTAACCCGTACCCACCGTCATTTGCAGGACAAAGATGAGCTTTTGCTTGTTTGTTATTATCATTAGAAGAAGAAGCTACTTGCAATCCATGCACAATCTCTTCCAATGGTAATTCTGGCGAGTCCATACCTAGAAATAATACTGATTTGTTACTATCTTCTCGTGTATCAAGCAATTGACGTGTTCGCACTAACGCATCTTCGAGCTTATCACCTAACGAAGATGATGTCAGATCATCAGATGTAGATTTCATGGGCATTAATATCCAAGTATTACTATTATTCAACAATTGAAATTGTTCTTCATCAATATCGACATATATATCATCATATATCAAAGGATATGGTAGATTTAACGATTGTAATATTGATATCATTTGTGCTTCACCCGACTTTGGTGCATAACATAATACTTTAAGTGTATTCTTTAATAGTGGTTGATTGCTTAATGATGTTAATATGTCAGATAACATTGCTTGTGCAAGAGATGATGCTCCTTCAGCACCGAGGAGAGGCGATAGTCGGGTTTTACTGTTAGGGCCTGGACACTTTGCAAAGACTACTATTGCTCCCCCTACACACATTGTATTATTATCTTCTGACTGCATTGCTAAACTCTATTTGTCAAACGATTTGAATACACCGAACTGCTGATTGATTGAAAGGAGATAGGTAATAGGGGAGATGTTTGATGTTTGAGAAGTTGTTTATCCTTTTGATAATCTTATATTACCGCCTGACTTTAAATATCCAAACAGAAGTTTGCATATATCGAGCAAGAGGGAGCATTTGTAGCAGTTAGCAGAGATGATTTAATGAATGTGGTATCCTTTTATTCACAAAGTGCCCTCATTTTGTTGTTACATACCATGCATTCAATATAAATAGAATACGGCGTCAGGAATAGCTGATATAATAAGCATATACTCATATCAATAAAGTATGAAACGGTCGGCTGGTGAAGCTCTCGTTGACGGCGGCGATATTGATGTAGAGAGCCATAATCGTACCACCGATCTTGACAACGACGTTATGAACAAAAATAAAGCAGCCTCTCTTCTTCATAGAACTGTCACTAGTTTAACAGCTAGTACAACTGATGATGATACTGATGACTGTATAGTACAATCAAAGCAGAAATGCATTGAAGATGAAAGCATTGCAAAAACAAACACTAAGCAAATTACAAGACTAATTAATGCTCGTATACTTCAGCAAGATGGTACACTACTATCCGGATCATTAGATGTATCGAATGGACTTATTTCTGCTATACACAAGGACGGGTCATTAAATGATGAAGATATATCAAGTGTTATAGAAGTTGTTGATTGCAAAGGAAGGATTCTATCTCCTGGCTACATTGATATACAACTGAATGGTGCATATGGTATAGATTTTTCCAATGATTGTATTGGAGAGGAAGGTTTAAAAGCTGATGATGTACTGCATGTGGCAAATAGACTTGTAGAGACTGGTGTTACATCATTTTGTCCTACCATGGTATCATCATCGTCTGAAACATATAGACATATCATATCATTAATGGATACTGCTCGAAAACAACAGCAAGAAGAACAACAAGTTGGTGCCAATATACTTGGTATGCATTTGGAAGGGCCATTCTTTGCTAAAACAAAAGCTGGTGCTCATGATAAACAACACATCGTTTCACCTGTTAATGATATGTCATCAGTAGAAGAAGTATATGGAATTGATCAAGAGAATATTGATATTGTTACACTTGCTCCTGAACTACCCGGGGCATACAAGGCTATCCAATCAATGACTGCTGCAAATCCTCAGTCAATAGTAGTATCTTGTGGTCATACTGAAGCTACATACGACGACGGAATCAAAGCTGTATCATGTGGTGCCACACTCTTGACACATTTATTTAATGCAATGATTCCATTTCATCATCGAAAACCAGGATTGGTAGGATTGTTATCATCGGAAGTAAAGCTCGGCAATATGAATTTGAAAAGACCATTCTATAGTTTGATTGTGGATGGTATACATGTACATGAAAGTGCAGTTTGTATGGCCTACAAGAGTCACCCTGATGGTTGTGTATTGGTAACTGATGCCATGGCAGCAATGGGACTGGGTGATGGTGATCATTCATTGGGAAATATGAAAGTTAGCATCAAAGGCGATCGGGCAACACTGACCGATTCAGATGTTCTAGCAGGAAGTGTTGTATCTATGGACATGTGTGTCAAACGCTTTCATAAATTTACCGGTTGTTCGATCGGGGAGGCTTTACTTTGTGCAACATTGCATCCAGCACAAGTGTTAAAGAAACAAAGTAGTATAGGAATACTTGCAGTCGGTGCCAAAGCAGATATGATTCTATTGAATGATGAATTAGATGTACTTTCGACTTGGGTTGATGGTAAACAAGTCTTCCAAAACAAGATCCTAAATTAAGAAGTAGTAGTCTCCCGCGATACCTACTTTGATATCTTGCCTTCCCATAAATCATCTAATCGTTTGGGTGAAGTGTCATCGCCAGTCAACCCTCCAAAGGTGTAGAATGTATCATCTCCATCAGTCGTTGCATCTCCCCAGCCTCTTGGTTCGGGCCACTCTTTCTCATCCTTTGGTTGTTCAATAGTCTCGATTAATGCACCACTCTCTTTATCAAGTATGACTAAATCATTAGCAAACCCACCAGCACCTTCATGTCCTCTAGTTGACTCAGCAACCTCACCCCCAAAGAGAAAACCAAACCCTTTCAAAGAACCAAATGCACATACACTTCTTTTTCTTAAGTTTTCTAATCCAACCATCTCCTTTTCTTCC
>Ga0214477_100704_pt1 | contig 21635 bp, 15 predicted proteins | sample M1_20Mar14CPVII9_FD_165058 | JGI IMG/M metagenome (GOLD analysis project Ga0214477, IMG submission 165058) | Marine eukaryotic communities from Monterey Bay, California, United States - M1_20Mar14CPVII9sort6BwellC16 | ecosystem: Environmental > Aquatic > Marine > Unclassified | place: USA...
ATAAGAAGAAGAAAAAGAAGAACAAAAAGAAGAATAAGAAGCCCAAGCCTACCACAACCACGACGATTGCCACGACTTCTGCAACTAAGGCTCCCGACACAACTCAAGCTCCTCCTGATACTACTCAAGCTCTCGACACTTCAACGACAGAGTCGCCTCCTCAAACCACCTCAACAGTAGGAAGTACTACTTCTGAGTCTCCTCCTCAAACTACGGATGCCCCGGAAGAGGAAAGTACCACATCTCGAGCAACTGTTGTTACTACATCTCAGGCAACCAGTCCTGCTAGCACCACCACCGTCATTTCTACTGACGGCAGCACACAGGCTGCTCCTGAAGCACCGGATACCACCAGCACTGAGGCACCTCCCGAAATTGATATGGCAGCCGACGATGCTGATGATGAAACTTCCGAGGATGAAGAAATGGAGGATGAGGTTGAGATTGATGCTGACGATGTTCGCTTGTTCAGTCTCGGAATCTTCATGAGGATGGTAAGTTTGTATATACTATTCTCTTGATATAATGTACGCATCCAATTCATCATATCGAATGTATAACTAATCTATACCATTCTCTTTCTTCCCCACACTATCACCACAGGCAAACCCTCAAGACGGAAAGTTGAGCCCAATCCACTCTCTTCCATTCTGCCCCAATCCTGAAGAGTGCAACAAGAAATCTGACGAGCTTGAATCTGGTACCTTCAAGTTCTCATCTTTGGAATTGAATATGGAAGAGAATGGAAGTGGTTATGATGTATGGGTGTTGAATGGCCGTGGAGAGGGGGTCGCCGGACCTCATACCTTCTATGTTGAAAAGGAGGCGGCTTTAAACTGAGAAGGATCGAGATGAGGGTGTGTTTGTGATAGATGATTGGGGTTTTGATAGTCAATAGAGAAGAAGGTAGACGTAAAGATAAGAACTGAAACTTGTAATTGCATTGCATCCTTATGTTCTTTTTATGTCATACTTCTATCCCCTCGTAAACAAAAAAGCACTCTTGATTTAAAGGTAGGGTATCCTTTATCATTATAATAGTTCAATATATTGAATAATATGTTCCCGTATCAACTGGCCATAGAAAAGGTGTATGAGAGGTACATTGATACTTTCAGGGCATTAGCTTGATATCAAAGGTTGTAATTTGTACATAAGTGAGAGGATACCTTTCGTTGAATAATATGGTATCCGGGTCACAACTTTGAAACAATCAATGGCCCCAGCCATATATATCTAATCAATCATCATAAACATAATCATAAACTATAACATCAATCAGCCTTCTCCACTTCTATAGTATATCCACATTACACAAATCTACAAATACTCTTGCCATCTAAACAAAAACAACCATGAACCTACGAACTACCATTTTGCTCTTTTCACTACTTCCATCAACAGCTGCTGCAATTGATGTCGATGACATCAAGCATGATGACACCAACAATGTCCGTGGCGCAGTACCATCTCCGTCATCAATCAATATCAATACACCACGGTCATTACTAACACCATCAGTGTCTATTGTTGATAATGTAAATCGTCGATTAGGAAAGCCGACTGGATGCAAGAAGAATTGTCCTACTCCTTCGACCACAACCATTGCAACAATACCTTCAAGCTCTACTACAACCACCGCATCTCCACCAACCGGTGGACAGTGTACCCCTGAAATAGGATGCTATTTCGATACTTCATACAATAACTGGAATAGCTGTACATATGTGAATGGTGGTGGTAGTTGCATATGGGAGGGTGGTACATGTAGACAATGTAATAATCAAGAACTGATCCGTTGTGTTGCTAGTAACGCCCCAGTATCAGTATTTGAGGGATATGCAGACAACTCGATGCCCGTATCTACGAGTACTTTATCTTCCGGATGGGGCTGCACACCAGGTGATGGAGCGGTAGGGTTTTACTCTGGTGGATCTTGTGGCTCGTATATCCAACATGCTGATTGTTGCTCTGCGGGTAAAGTCCGCACCGTCAATTACCATTTTGGTACGAATTGCGTTCCTCGAGTGTGTGATCCATCAATTACGGGTGTGGAAAGTTGTTCAACCACGGTCTCGACGACTACACAAGCTACTACTGTTGGATCCACAACAACAACAATGGTTCAAACAACATCAACCACCACGGCAGCAACAGATCCGACAACAACTGAAGCTAATGCACAGTGTGCAGAAGAAAATGAATATTGCAAAGGTAAAGATTCAAAGCCCTGCTGCTCTGCTCTCACATGTGATCGAGATAAGAAATGTCATTAAGTGAGCTGCTGCTGCATTGGAGTATTAGTTTGATAGATTGAACAGCAAGTGAATAAGTGTATGTGTGCGGGTGATTATATTGATCAATGCCCTTTACCCCCACTCAAGAGAAGAGCTACTAGGCTTTCCCAGAGACTGCAAATAAGTGCAAGAAATTCAAGATATTTACATTGGGAATAGGAATTTATGAATGTTAAGTTAGGAAGAAGAATTATTAGAACAACAGTTATGTGTATGTTCGTACAGGTAAGAGACTACTACTTTAGTATGATTCAATAGTAGAAATTTGATCACAGAGTAATCTTATTCCTTATCCCCTCTTTATTTTACAACATCAAAGCAAACTCTAAACAACAAACTCTCCCCCGTCCCTTAATCAACAACTTATGCCTTTTCAACATAGAAACCATGTTGATGTGCATGACCTCCGGACTTCACATAACTATTCCACTGGTTCCATTTACGTCCATATGGTCCACACTCCCGGGGGAAACCAATACGATCAGCATCATAGTTGCAATACTCCCAGGCATTATCCTCATTCAACGCATCCTCATAAGAAGAGAACAACATGAAGTCACCATCGGGATTCTCATCATCAATCATTACATTACTCTCGCTACTCCAGTTGTTCATGAACATATCCAAAAGGTATACTTCTTGCTCGGATGGTAATGGAGTCTTACGCTTGTAGTAAATGGAACGATGGCTCTCATCGGGGCAGGAATCGCATATGCGGAGGATGATGCAGTGACGCTCAGTAGTACCATCTACTTCCTTACAACCAGCATTGATTAGATCACGAAAGTTACCATCGGCTTCGTCTTGGCTAATGGGAGGAGGTTGGAACCTAATACCCTCACCGACCACAAGGTCAGACCACTTCGCAGGGTCGGGGGTAAGATACTTGGTGGGATCTTGACCAGCAATGAGGAACTGTTCATCGTTCAAGTACTCTTCTAGATCATCGGCACAATTGCCAGCACCCACGAGGTGCTTGTCAATGGCATCATCATCGCCATTATTGAACTTGTATTGAGAGGCTAGATCACCCTCGGTGCAGTCAGCATAGTCAATAGCAACGGTGTTCGAGGCACCGACAGCGGGTACTCCTTCCTCATCATACATGACCTTGAATGAATAGACAACTTGAGAATTAGGGTTCTTGGATGCAGTACGGCAGGATGCTGTTTCTACGATAGGCATATGCTCAACACACTGTATGACAGTATATAGATTGATAAATCAATGATGTTGGGTTAGAATGAGATGAAAAAGAGAATAGGTACACATCATATGTCACTTATATGAAATAACTTACACCACACATTGGAGCTCCTGGAACATTAGCACGATATCCTTTGGTTACAGTCTGACGAAGTGAGATATCATACATCATATTACCGAGGAGTGCAGTATCCTCGTCCTCCTCCTTCCAAGTAAAGCCAGTACAGTATGGCTTTGTCTGAGAGTTAGGGAAGACTGCCCAACCTTTGTTGATATGATTCGACTGAGGAGAGTCTGCAAGGTCATGACGACATACATCAGTTGCAGCATCACCATTATCTCCGAAACTTGACATGGCCGTATCGTCAGTGAAGCAACACATGATTGTATTGAGTTCACAGGAAGTCTCGAGGTTCATATTGGCAGGATAACCATTCAATCCGCGTCCAGTCTCCTTGTTGTACAGATAACGAGCCGCATACTGGGGGAAAGCGATTTGAGTATTATCACTTAGATTGTCTTCAAATCTCTTGGTGTTACCAGCGTCAATGTCCCAATCCTCACCATCAACAAATTTACCTCCACCTGCAAAGTATGTCCTATCTTGTTGGTAGGTGCCCTGAATTTCAACGAATTGTGTATCAGTGAAGTCACACAAAGCTTCAACTTCAGCTTGACGATCTACAGTAGTCAAGGGAGTCAAAGTGTAGTTAGGATCGTAACAGTAATCGGAGTCCCCATCAGGAGCACCAACACATCCTGGGGGATTAGCATCCCCATTATTACGTTGGAGACATACTAGTTCACCCTGGCAATCGGAATCTCGATCACCTATTATTGTTAAAGATGGATGAGATATACAGTCGAACGACATCATGTACACATCTCATGCACACATATATCAAACTTACAATCTCCTTCGCATCTGCCATAAGCGTCCGCTCCGAGGTTGTTTTGCAAATCTTTTAGAGATGGTAGTGGATATACGAATAAGTTCTCTATCTCGTCGGCGGTACATCCTTGAGATAGAGCGCTAGACTCGAAGTTGGCATAGTTGCAATCGGCACCGGCTGCTAATGTTGAGAAGACACCCTGACATTCAGCCTTGGTACGATGTGTGAGTAGGGCAATGGTTAGGGCGTAGGTACTTAATTTGATCATGATGCTATCGGTCGGTAGTAGATGATGATTGAGTAAAATTTATGAGTTTGAGTTGGACCAAAACCTATGAGAGGAATGATGAATACCTGATTCACTGTCAGGGCTCTACTAGTAACAAAGTGAAAGGATCTAGCTCGACAAAGTGACAGGATCGTAGCTCGTAGGACAAATTGAAAGGAATCGGAGGAATAGTTGCAAATGGCCGTTGAAATGACCTTTCTGTCCTAGGCCTATCTAATTTGTCCGACCGGTACTCTTCGGACTCAATTAGAACAGAATAGAACTGCCCTGGTAAGACAGAGTTACAAATTGAACTGCTGATATGTCAACACGATAGTTGACAGTTTATTGGTGATTTGATAATGGCCACGACTATGGACAGTTTGTGCGTGTTTCATTTGCTCCGTACACCAGCCAAGCAGCCACAAAAAAGGACTAATCACAGGTATCTTTATCATACTTCAGCCTCTGCTTCCTCGGCTCATCCTCACAAAAAACAATCAAGAGTTCATTGCAAATTGCAACTACACCTACTACTATACAAAACCAATAGCCACCCCGATACATAAATCACCACCAAGATGAAGGTTACCAACACCGCCGTCTCAATCTTAACAACTCTACCATTCATCGTATCAGCTCAAGAACGGACATGCTCAGGAGTAGATGGTTCATTCAAACTCTCAAGTCTATCAGGACCATGTACCTATGACACTCTCCTAGAAGAGTATACACGCCAGGTATATGATGTTACCGGTAATACATGTTCAGCTAGTAGTACTGTTACTGCACAGGTTGATTTAGATGAAAAGTTAATGGCATCTACTGGCTTGTCTAGTGGAGAGGAGAGTGCTGAAGTGATTTGTAAGATGATGTATGATAGTGATATTCAGACGTGAGTATATGTATTATGTTGCAGTTGTACTGTTTGTATGTCTCGTGTGCATGTATTACAATATCATAATATACTTACACATCTCATTTCTCCAATACATACAATACACAGTCCATTCACCTACGCTGCTGATCAAGATACCGAAGACCCAACCATGAACTTTGAACAACAATTCTACAATGGGCTAACCAAGTGGCAAGACGAGGTTGAAACACTCTATGAATCAACTGATGGTACACCCACATCAGTACTACGTGAGGATGCTTCCAAAGTCCGCGAGTTCTACATTGGTGATGGAAGTTATACTCGATTAGAATGGCCTAATCAACTTACCAACTTTGAAGATTCAACTTGTACTATGAATGCTGCCATGTGCTGTTGGCCTAAGGATCGTCAAGGTATGTTTCGTGTGTGTTTTTGTACTCTTTGTTGCAATGAATATAGAGTCTATGCGTATCATATGCATCGATTGCTCACATCATGTGCACTTTCTCCACCTTGTTCTCTTTCCTTATTTCATAATGATATCAGCCAACGACGGTAATGGAAACTGTGATGATCCCTACGACGAGAACTGTGTCAACAAGGATGTTGCCGATAATACCAATCTATGCTTTGCAGACCTATCACAAGGCGAGGCATCGTCACACTTCACTAGTGATGGATTTGCCGTCTTCCCAGAAGATAATGATAATGGCGAGGGTGCCATTCACTGTCACGGCTTTGCTTGGGCAGACGATGAGTATGAAACAACTAGTCGGTACAGATCTAATAATCTATTCTTTGTTAGTATGTATGATCACATGTATCAGCGTGGATATGTGAAGAATATCCCTGGGATGCCGGTAAGTTGATGTGCTTATTGTTATGATAAGTATGCGATCTTCTTCCTTCCATCATCTGGACAGCAAACTCACCTAATCTCTTTTGCTTCATCATATACTTCCTCTTATAATACAGATGTGTGGATGCATGGACCAGATGCCCACCGTTACCCGATCTGATTGTACTCAAGTAGATCTAACAGAGGAGTGGGATATGGAATACAATGGTAGTAACTTCACAGGCAAGTTAATACATATTGAGATCGATTTCAATGCCTGTCAAGGTCGTAACAATCGTAACAACGATTTATGGGCCTACTCTGCAAGACTGTATGATGAAGGACGTATGTCTGCTGCAAACTTTGGTACAATCGGGAGGAAGTTAACGAATGATCATGATTGTTATCATAGTACTGAATTTAATAAGCAGCTAAAGGGTTATACTACCGGATATGAAGCTGAGAGAGATATCTTCACCAAGGTTGCGGGGAGGGATAATATGTATTCAATGGAACCGATGGGAAAGGGTGCTTTTGATAGTGCATTCTTTGATCAGACATTGACTGCTGGTACTACCCCCATCATTATGAGGGTGTGCCCAGGGTGTAAGAGTACTCATAGGAAGGTAAGTCTTTAGTGTATTGTCGTCTGTCTCCAAACAATATGTGGGTCAGCAGGTGATAGCTAAACACTGAACATCTTTCTCTTATTGCTCTATCTTTACAGATCTTCTACAGGCGTTTGACCAACATTACAGATCCCGAGTTTGACCTCTTACATAACATATTGTACGAACGAAACAATGGTAATGGACAGAACGTGTTTGACGAGGACTTCACTCTTCATTCAAGCTATTCAGATGCCGTAACAGGTGATGATCCATGGACTTGTGATGAAGGTTACAACTATGGAGCATTATTCGATGGTGAATGTTCACCAGATGGTACTAGGACTCGTGACCAGTACTCGAAGTTTGATTGGTTCCCAGGAAAGTCCGCGTTTGTGTTCTTTTGCTGTGTGTTATGGTGGTTCAATATGAAGACTTGGCCATTCGAATACTTCATTTGAACTCAGTTTGCCTTAATGTGATCGCCTTTACAAGCCGCATGCACTAACATTTGTTGCAATCACTTCTCTTTCATCGTCATAAACCGCTAAACGCGCATCTTCCAGGGCCTCAACCAAATGTTGCATACTTTATCAACAAGCCATCTAATACTGGTTTTAACAATACTCGTTCCATTCATGCTACGGCTTCTGATATTGGTTCACCTTCTGTTACTGGTAATACACTGGTCGATGGTGACGTATACTATGTACAAGGGGGTAAGTTGTTTGTACGGTATGATGTATCTTGCCACTAAAGATACTGATAAACGAAGACTAACATACATGCTTCTTCTTCTTATCCGATTTAGGTGGTACGGATATCTGGAATCAAAAAGATCAGTTCCACTACTACTCCGAGCCGTCAGAAACAGATGATATTGATGTATCCGTCCATCTGTCTGCCTTTTCAAATAATGGAGATCAGAGTTGGGCCAAGGCTGGCTTAATGCTCAGGTCCGATACCTCTGATAATGCCGTCTTTGCCTTTTCCTACCTCACTGGAAGTAATGGAGTTGACAATTCAGTCCGTCGGTCTAAAGGTGCTTATGTATCAACTTCAAACAAGAGGTACAAGACAGAGCCTGCACAAACAAGTGCCTGGCTTAGGATCGTCAAGAAGATGGAGACCGTTGAGTTTTATCACAAGGCAAACGAGGCCGACGAGTGGACTTTACAAGCAACAGAGGAAGTCTTCTTTCCCAATAACTCATACCGCGTTGGCCTTGCAGTCACAAGTCACTACTCAAGCCATCGTGCCGAGGGAACCTTTGAAGACTTTGTTGTCGAAGAGTACTTCTTTCCCACCTCCGCACCTTCCATTTCAACTGCTCCTACACCTTGGCAACCCAATGTTGACATTGGTGAGCCTCAGCGAGATGGAGAGGCATATTATGGAGAATCTTGTGAATGTGATGTTGTGAAAGGATCGGGACGTGAGATTTGGGGTTCGTCCGACTCATTCTTCTTCGTTAATGATCAATTTGCCTCCTCGTCCATTGAGAGTGTGGAGATGCAGATTCAGAAGTTTGATAATTGGAGGTTAAATAGTCGTGGAGGCTTGATGATGCGAAGTACTAATGATGATGATTCTTCTTTTGTCTTCGTGGGTGGAGCAGGACGCGATCAAGGTGTAGTTCTCTTGTCTCGTCCTAATTCTGGGGCTCCAGCTGAACATCACAAGATGGTTTATGTGAATAATAAGAACTCAATGTGGGTTAAGCTCGCCAAGAATGGTACCGATATCATGGCATATCACAAGGAATTTGAAGGAGATGAGGTAAGCAGAAGTTGATTGTGCACATGGTCACAGACCACCCTTTTGATTTGGGCATCGTGTTCTGATTGTGAAACCAAAATTTGAATGTGTAATCGTGTGGTTGTGGTCGAATTGAATTGTGCATATGATATGGTTTTGCACTTGTACTAATAATTAATTACTAACCCTCTACCTCCCTCTCTTTTGGATATGCTTGTGACCGTTGTGTGGAACTAACTTCTGATTCCCTAAGTGGATCGAGTTGGGTACTGCCTCCATGGAGATGGAGACCTCTATCCAAGTCGGTAAGGCTGTTACGGCAGGTAGTGATGATACTTGGGCATTGGAAACAATGGAGACTCGTAACTACAATGTTACATTGGTCTAAAGAGTGCTAAGTTGTTATTGAATTTGAATACATCAGGGTAGAGAGAATAAGAATAGAAGTTTTTGTGTTGTACAATAATAATCACTTGTTTTGACTTATACTTACTTGTGAGTTAGTATTTTGGGTATCTTAGGATACCCTTACCTTTTTAACAGTAACAAAACAATACAAACTAGAGATACTATATCATATAAATACTTTCAATCTCTTTCAATAAGGTGTTTATGAGGTACTTTGAGGTCAACTTTGGTCAGTGGAATGATATCATGTCAGATATGAGGGAGTGTAGAGATGCCGGCCACTGTTTATTCAAGGTATCCTAAGGGTGGTATCCTTACTAGTAAAATCAAACAGGTAAATGCTGGGAATTTGGGAGTTGGGTTTATATTGTGGTGTTGATGATACCTGGAGGTTGAGTAGATATGATAATAAGAACAACAACAGAAATAAGTTAGTTGGGTAACTTAATGGGAGGACTGATAGAGCCATCGATTATGCGTAACAACGACAGCACATCTCCAGATGAGTCGGAATCTGATACATCAGCAGAGTCGGCAGCGGTGGCAAGAGGTGCAGCTAGGACAGCTGCCACCAGTACCAGAGGAATAGTTGGTCGGCTGCCTGTGCAATCAACTTCTTCTTCAGTTGGGTTGTCAGTTAAAAATATACCAAGATTGCCTAAAAGAGCATTACCTCGTATGAGAGCGTCTTCACCTCGAGGAGTACCCAGATCAACACCAAAGATAAGAGTTCCAAAGAGTCATATCAAGGTTCCTAAGAGCCATGCTAATACAATTGCAAAAGCAAGCGATCGAGCATCGAAAGGGTTTGACATAATTTCATCAATGGAAGATGCAAATGTGGATAATAATAATGTTACAAAGAAGAGCATGCAAATTAGAATATCTCAATATATACAGCAGATTAGCTCTTTTGGGAAGGTTTTTGTTACTAATACAATACTTGGAATGGCTGTGTTTGATGAAGGGGTGATCGAATGTGTAGCACCGCCGTCATCGGATGTTGGCGGTAGTATAAAAGAAGATGTGCATATTATGCAACCCAATCTACAATTAAAAGAGCAGATCAAAGAAACAGAGGAGGATGATATGGATAGAGCAACTTTGTCACAACACTTCTTCGCTGGCGGAATGGCGGGGATATCCCATTCAATCTTATCTTTGTTAATGGATATAAAGAAAAGTAATTTAGCTGCAAGCAAGGGGACAACAAACAGTTCGATCGTCAATTTCAAAAGTTCTTTACAGTTTCCAACATTAAGGTATTCATCTGCATATATTACACATCATTCACTGGCTCATTCTGTACTATTTGGTACATATCAAACGTCAAAGCGCATGTTCATAAACAGTATACCTGATTCAACAAAAGACGAAGAGAATAATGATTCTATAAGTCACATTGTATCAATTACATTGGCTGGAGGTGTTGCTGGACAATTCCAACACATTACTAGTCATTTATCAGAACAGTGTTTAGGATTGGTTGACAAGACAAAGAATTATAATACTTTGCTAGCTCGTTTAAAGGTGGCTTCTTTGCCAAGTTGGAGATCGACTCTTCTCTCATTTCCACCATCAGCCATTGGGTTCTTGGCATTCGAGTATGGTAAGATGGTGATGATATCCTCAGATGAATAACATAATTACGTAACTTCATAGTATGATTATACACTGAATTTGACCGTAAAATTAATTGAACGAACTATAGCAAAACTAATGTAAATGATGCTGCTTGAAAGTAAAATAGCTATATAATGGAGTCTCCTGCAATTAAGAACAGAGATCCAAAGAGCTCCTCTTCTGCTGCTGTTGCTGCGGCTGCTGATCTAAAGATAGGATTCGTTTCATCTTATCATTGACATCAACAGCTTGCAAATGAGATATATTCGTACCAAACTTAGTTTGTACACTCGTCTCAACTCTTTTTGCTACTGCATCAGCTCCCCACTCCTTGAAACACTTTATGGAATGCATAAACAATGCATATGCGTCTGAATGATTACCTCTTTCATATAAGTACTCCCCTGCCAATTCACTAGCAACAGCTTCCTCATGTATAAACTTATGCTCACGAGCAGATCGTATAGAGCTAAAGTAGAGTGGCCCTGCAGCATCTAGATTGCCCATTATGTGCATCTCCATCGCCTCGAGTAGCAGTACTTTGTTCTCCCAATTCCAAGACGAGTGTTCGGCCAAACTACGAATTCTTGTCAACACAGACTGCCCTCTTTCAATTAGTGGTTTTGACTTTGTTTCGCTTACAGCACCTCTTGCAATTGTAGCCTTTTTCACTGGACACATGTGTGACAACATAAAGCATGCCAATCCCTCGAGGAAGATACCCATGCATAACACAGGACGTAGCTGCAGCTTCATTTCAGCAATTGTACCTGATATATTAAGCTCATCGAGTAAGTTGCTACTAAATTGCTGAAAGAGTATTGACCGTTCTAGCTTGTTGATCTTGCTCATGATTTGAACTATTAAATTTGAGTTATCTTTGGCAAGAAGTTCTGCTTCAGAGGGTATCAACTTCTCCACTCGACCAGCATGCAGAGTATGCAACCCTTGTTGTAGAGCGATAACTTGGGTGTGAAGTAGTATATAGCCAAAAAGAAAGTCTGACTTTTCGTCTTTCATCATCTTGACATAATCATCTTTGACAGTTGCTTGGACAGCGCGTAGATTCTGGCCAGCAAGATAGTTCATTGTTATAGATAGCTGCAAATTCCACCTTGAGGTCAGGAAGTCGCCAAGCTGCTGACCAGCTTTGTAACCTATATGATGTGCTTCGGCGGTAGACTGAAGTGGTTCCGAATAAAATAGGCTTGTCTGATGTGCCACTAAGATCACCATTGGCTTGTATTTCGATGACGATGCATTCTTCTCAATTAACTTGAGTGCTAGTCTTCCTGCAGTGTTGTATTTTATAGGTCGGGTTAGAATGACAAACATAATAAGGTTGAGCCGTGTGTAAAGAAAACGATGTTGCAGTATACAATCATGGTACAATGAGCACTCACCTAGCCTGCAAGCTTCCTCAACCTTACCCATTGCAGCAAGCGTTTCTCCAAAATACACGAACGAAAAGGGGGATGTAGGAGTCATACCTTTTGTCATGGTAAGCTCGATTGCCCTAAGAGACACAGAACCAAGAAGGTCAGGCTTGATGAAATATATTACTTGAATGAGGTCAGAGTACAATTGATGTAACGCCACAAGCTTTTTATCTTTGGTGTCTTGAATATTGAGGAGAGAGTCATCCGATCGATCATGTAATACTTTGTTCATATCATCAATATCTGTCATCAATGTACTGTCTCCCATGGGTCGAGGAGCCGCCTCTCCAAGCTTGGTTAGTATGTCGAGTATAGATTCCATTGATTCTTGCAATTTATTTGCACTCTGAAGAGATTTGGCAGCAACAGACAAACCTGTATTCAAAGGTTAGAGAAAAACATTGCAGAGTAAGAGTGATGGTTAGCCATCATATTCAATGAAAAAGAAGAAGCTTAATATCAGAAGAAGCATGATGTCACATAAGAGCAGATACTTACAGTTTAGACTGTCATCGAAGCATTTGGCATGAGCTACCACTTCTTCCACACGAGATTTCACTACTGATCTCTTGTTCAGAACACAGGCAGCCTCGGCCGCCGAATCGAACAAATCAATAGAAAGTTCATACTGTGATGTCCATTTATCATCGCCCAAGTACGAAATACCGTGTTCAAACAATGTGAATGCGGTTGTATAGTCAGAGAGGGCAATCGAGAGACGTCCTGCTTTCAGGTTCAGACCTGCTATCATGCTCTTCTTGTGAGGATCGTCAACTATATCTGGTCCTCCGTGGTTTATTTGGGTGATGGAGGTGAAGAAGAGCTGCTCATTGATTGCATTATCATCTCCTGATGTATCAAGGTAAATAGCTAGGCCATATCTCAGGTGATCTTTTCGTCTGTGCTCTTTTGACTGTAACTCATATGCTAGAGTAAGTAGAGGTATGGAGTGTTATGAATGTGTGAGTTGCAAAGACAAGTGGTTGAAAAAAGAAGACCACACAATTCAATTGACAAGGATGGATGATGATATACACATACCTGCCTCCTGGATCTTGTCGTGTGCAAAGCAAAACTTTGCACCATCGTCTTCCAACTTGTCCATAAACCCCTTCTTCGATACTTGGTTGAGTATGTCAAACAGATCAACATTGAGATCCTTCGATAAGATGTCGAGCACATCCTTCTGGATACTAGATCCCAAACACGAAACAACTCCCAAGCCAAGCTGAAGATCAGCATGCAATCGCTTCATCTCCTTTGTCAACAGGGCCACTACGGAAGGAGAGACAGGCTCCTGTGCAATCTTCTCCATATTCCAAGCCCATCTTGACAAAGTCAAATCAACATAGATATACCCTTGCCCGTGCAATGATCCCAGTAGCTGAGTCAGAAACAACGGATTGCCCCTCGATTTATGATGCACAACAGCTGACAGCGGACGTGTAATGCGTGGACTGAGGTGCAATGTTTCCGAGACGAGACTGTTGACACTTTCAACACTCAGATCTCCCAACACTATACTTTCCAGAGAGAATATTGATAATGAGCTGAGCCAGGCACCAAAAGGCGTGTTGTGATAGTCCTCATCGTCTCGGTGACAAAAGATGAAGAAGGCAGGAACGAAGCCTCCACCAGAGCAGGCCTTTGCACTGATTAGCAGCTGACTAATCAACAGTAACGATGTTTCATCGGCGAATTGAATGTCATCCATAAACAGCGAGATTGGCCGCTTGGAATGGGATGATATAATCCTCAACAGCTCTCCAAACAGGTATCTCATACTAACCACTATATCTACACAGCCGCCGGAGGACGTTCCGAGCAGTTGCCTCCAGCAGGAAGGCAAAAGCTTCATAAGACTGGGCACAACCCCCATGAGAAGACCTGCCTGATTGCCAAGCGAAGCCTGCAACTCATATTCAACCAACAACAAATCATTAGGAGTAGCTCCTTCCACGAACACATCACAAAGTGCGTTGAACAACTCCCCGACTGCTTGTAGTGGCTTAGAGTTTAATTGATTCTGCTCAAACTTTGCTGCACAGAAGAGCCCATTCGACTCACTTGTCAGTTTTAAGGCGTGCAGTGCAAGACGTGACTTCCCAACCCCAGCCCCTCCTGAGATGATGACACCTCTCGATGTCTTTTCACTCATGTACTGTTGATATAACCCACCTAACCTTGTCTCCTCATCTTGTCGGCCGTAGAGCTTATCACATATCTCTAATGTCGGGAGGGAACTTGTCACTTGAATGTCGTCGAGATAGCAACTTGGGTCATCAACCATGAGTGTCAGATCCTGTCTAAGGTCTGCAAATGAAGAATATGCATCATCGTCACAATAATCACCCTTGCTACAGTCGAGAAGGTTCTTCACGAGGGTGCATATCGACCGGGGCGCTCCCTTCCCCTCGAGCTTGGCAATACAACTCGATATCTTATCCCCTTCGCCAGTGGTTGATAATCTCTTCTGTGGACGAGTAGTATCAGGTTGTTGTTTACTCTCCGATGGTGCATCAGTATTGGTATTGAGATCGATGCCCTGTACCGATGGAGATGCAGTGTTTGTAAATGATGGCATATCCTCAATAAGTGGCTCCTCAGCAGAGAATAATTCATATAAAATCAACCCCACGGCAAACAATCTTGATTGGACAGTCCCAATATCAGAATTACTATCCTCCGAACTATTCATTATCCATACAAAGTCAGGCATTAGATAGAAGAAGATATTTTTCGAAACTAAACTCGCAAGAGGTATTGACTCGTTCTGTTCCTGTTCTGATTCAATAATGTAATCTATTGTCATGAGGGCAATTAGTATTGCTGATTTGATATATTCATTGCTATTGTTGGTCGTTGTCATATCTTTTGCAAACTTTAATTTGGACCTTTCAATCCAGTGTCGTAGAGATACAGAATCGGAACCTTCTTTATCCTTTGAACAAGATACATTCGTACTAACTCCCGAGGCCATTCTCGGCTGAGTACTCGGTTGGTTTGATGACATATTAATATGTGCCATCTGTGGTTGTGATGACTGTGATGGCATCATCATACTGTTGTTTGTAGTAACACTTTGTTGCTGCTGCTGCAACATTTTCTGCTGAAGTTGTTGAATCTGCATTTGTAATATGTCATGCTGTTGTTGTAAAGAAGTACAATCTTCTTGCTGCTGTCCTTGTCCTAATACTGCCTGCTGCTGCTGCAAACCGGGCGGATTGGTATAAGAAGTCGGTAGTAAATTATTAGCAGCATTAATAGTAGTAGGATATTGCAACTCAGCGCCCCCACTTAAACCTCCTACTACATTATTATTATTGCCCAAATCTTCAAATAATAATTGCATAACAATACTAAATATCTTTTCATAATCTATACACGCCCATACGTTATTCGCAGCATCTGTTTCAATTAGAAACCGACCCGGTGGATTTAAGCCTTGTATATATTGGATAATATTGTTAATAATATTGCATTGTTCCATATGATTATTGATATTTGATACAAAGTGATGTTTCTGTGTATTGATTAATAATTGGAATTGTTGATTACCACCCGAAGAATGAGAGGTGTTTGATTTTAGATTGTAATCTTTAGTGAATAGGACATCCTGGGGTTTTAAAGAAGTGTAGTACATATTGCAATTTGCAATTGGGACATTGAGACATTATATTAGACGGTGTATACTGTATACTTAATAAATAATATCATAGTACATTGTGTGATGGTTGGCAGAAAGCAAAGAATTAAAACTACTTACATTTAACTGTGGTATAATTGAAGTCATATTATATTGTAGTCTTGTAGTAAAAGAGGAGATGATTGAATCATTAAACTAATAGAATGCATTAGGTCTGTTAACCAGCATACAAAAAGAAAATACTCTTAATTATCATCTCTGGTATGCTTTCAGCAGTCAGCAGTGATGTCATTGTTGCTGCGTCAATACTGAATCTAAACCACTATTAAGGGGTTCGCACGAAAAAGAGCTCATGCGAATTTTCTGTGTCTCAACTCACCAGGCGGAATACATACTGTGTGGCACCTTGATGATGGGCTAATTGATATCATCTCTATATATCATTATCGTCATATTAGTAGCATCACTATCGACTAAAGTATCTTCTAATAAATTATTAACAATCAGATGTCAAATATAGGATACCACTGATGAGAGAATGCATGATGATACAGTGTGATGTGTTGCCTGTCAATGGTAGTTCAAGTATGGGATACTGAGGGGTATAACTCGTCATTACAACGAAGCTTCATTGGTATCATCATTATTGACAGATAGATGATGGATGGACGTCAACCGGTTTCATTCTGTATCTTCAAAGAGAAAAATGACATATCAATATCATTGAATAAATCCAGCAGCTAAATATGCATAGGTACTACATGATGACCGAGAAGGATTGATTCTAAAACGATGAACAAACAATATCATATCATTAGACAGTATACGTATCAAAGAGGTTATAATTTCCAAACATATACAAGCAAACGAATGCCCTCTGGCTCCCCTTTTTCATCCCCCCGAAATTATATAATTAGAGCAGAGATGCACTTGATTGTTGACACGACATTCGAATCATACTGAACTTCTACAATGAAGGGCAAAGTATAGTTTCGTGAATATCACAATATATGTAGTACATAGACAAGCACGAAATATATGTTCATGTAGGAAAGAAGAAGATTTGATTTGTGATACATCTTTTTGGGGATTCGCTTAGAAATGTAGATGACAAGATATGAGCAGATTAGATCACAGAAAGAAATGAAGAGACTATATTATGAATTAGTTTTGCAACAGTTAAAGTTAAAGTCTGTATCATACATTTCTTATCTATTTACATCATCATGTGCCCACACAACGGCACTCTCCTTTTTCGTTATCGATTGATGTATATATCCTCCACTCTAGAGGAACTATGACAAACCCAACTAACTATTCTACTGACCAAGATGCTCTTCAGTATAATGTCTTGGAAAGTTATAATCTCGAACACCATCCATTAGCTCATCAAGAATTGCAATAGAAGAACAGCACTCTTCGCTACTATCATCGTCGGTAGATGAAGTAGAAGTATCCAAATCCAGTCCTCCGTATATCAACTCATCTAGCAACATTGAGGGAGCAACTTCTGTAGTTATTCTTGTTTTTCTTGATACCATCATAGTATTAGTACTGCATGACGAAGATGACGATGACGCATCATCTGATGACGACGATGATGCTTGAAGAGTACTCGCAGTATCCTTTAGCACTTTCGAATGATCAACCGTCTTAACAGATAGCGTTGCCTTATTCACTTGGGGTATACTATGATATAAGAAAGGATCTTTTCTTCTGAGTGTATCGAGATCGTTTGCACTCATCTTTGTTATATCTATCTCTTGTTGCTGTTGTGGTTTGTGCATGATTGTCGGCACAACGAGAACACGGATAACGTCTGTAGATGTTGAATAGTTGGTCATTATTGTTAGCGGTGGCTGGTAGTAGACAGGAGTGTATAATGTTATTGTGCGTGAATATAGGGGCTACACGTAGGGTCACACTCCGGTATCCTACCCCCTATGTCAAATCTGAGCCCCCAGGGGACTTATGGTAGGCTTAAATAGGCTTAATTGAATGCTCTCAGTGAGTTAGGAATGAATCTACAGTGCCCTTAATTTTTTATTTGAAAAATTTGTTAGTGATTTTGTTAGTGCTAGTTAAGGATTATCCCTAACCTAGGGAGAATTGTTCCAGCTGGCATACCTTTTACCCCCAAAATGGGTCATAAAATCACACGATGTTTAAAACTAAGTAAGGGCAACATGGTTTTGGACTCTACTCATCAAGGGCTTTCCAATGATGTATCAACCAACTTTCAACTCCATTGCAATTTTCAGATTTGACAATCGTAGGATCCTGACCCTACGTGTAGCCTAGGATTAGAGTCTGTTCTATCAACTGTAAAGCAATTTTAGCTAAACTGCTTAGGGACCCTAACCCTGAACTGTCGCATCTAAAGCATGGTTCTCAGAATCTGGCCAGGTACGGTCAAAAACATCACAACTGTCTGCAAAATAGAACAACATATAATTAGGGTTCTTAGGACATTAGTACCGTCTTTATTAGCCATCTTCTATCATGCGAATGTCTACCTCAGAGCTTGGGTTTGTAGTGCAGCTTTTGAAGTGCTTTAAGTGCACTTACCCTAGAGGTTTTGCACGTTCTGTGTTGCAAATTGCTTTGTAATCTGTATATCGCCTATCGATCGGCTAAACAATGTTATTACACCACATAGAATGTAAGTTTAGCTGTTTATGTAATCTTTTCTCTTGTGCCTTTATTTCTCCCTTTCTAAAGTCATATATATAATCTTTAATCACTTAATAATAATGTGATATACCTCTATTACTCTTCTTTCTCCTCTAATAATAACCTCCTCTGGATATAAATTATGGAAAAGTTTAGAATATAAAAGAGACATCATCAATTGCAATATCATATGGTTATAGGAGATTCTAACACATCAGCCAAATAATAATAGTATAGTATCGTAGCTTGGCTGATTTGTATAATATGTCGTTGTTGCAACAACTTCAAGAGGAGGAGGAAGAGCAGCGTCGTATACAACAAAGTATGCAACATATTTATATGATACTTCAACATCATCATCATCATCAACAGCAGCAGGAGCAGCCATTAACGTCGATGCCTGAAATTTCCTTACGGCAGTGGGTTCATATAAACAGTAGGAACATTACTCAATCATCCTATCAATATCATGAATACATCAAATCAGCAATTCTCCTAGCCCTCATGCTGATAGATTATATAATTGAATCAGAAGAAGAACAAGATGAACCAATACCTCTTGAGTGTATTGATTCTAGTAGGGTGTTATTCTATTTGATGCGAAAGAGAAATTCATATGAAGGATTAAATAACGATGAATCACAACCAGAAAGAACTGCAGACTTGGAAGATTCAGACTTTGTTTGGATAATGAATAGTAGTTCAGAGGATGGCAATTCTGACATTGGGACTATTCAATCAAGATTATTTGCCGTGGGGTTGATTTTATATGAATTATTCTCTGCAGATCAAGAGCAACTTATTGAGGATATGCCATCATTTACGAATACTGCATCTCCATCGGTACAGGGCATTGATATCAATACAGATGCACCACCATCGGAGAGTAAACAACATCCTAATGCTAATCGTCCACAGAAGAGATTATCAACCACTGGCGAAGGGGATAAGATATCGAGTTGTATTGCCAAGCTCAAGGGGAAGGGAGCGCCTCGGTCGATATGCACCCTCGTGAAGAACCTTCTCGACTGTAGCAAGGGTGATTATTGTGAGGATGATACATATTCTTCAATTGCAGACCTTAGACAGGATCTGACACTTATGGTTGAGGACCCAAGTTGCTATCTCGACGACATTCAAGTGACAAGTTCCCTCCCAACGTTATTGATATGTGATAAGCTCTACGGCCGACAAGATGAGGAGGTAAGGTTGGGTGGGTTATACCAACAGTACATGAGTGAAAAGACATCAAGAGGTGTCATCATCTCAGGAGGGGCTGGGGTTGGGAAGTCACGCCTTGCACTGCACGCCCTGAAACTGACAAGTGAGTCGAATGGGCTCTTCTGTGCAGCAAAGTTTGAGCAGAATCAATTAAACTCTAAGCCACTACAAGCAGTTGGGGAGTTGTTCAACGCGCTTTGTGATGTGTTTGTGGAAGGAGCTACTCCTAATGATCTGTTGTTGGTTGAATATGAGTTGCAGGCTTCGCTTGGCAATCAAGCAGGTCTTCTCATGGGGGTTGTGCCCAATCTTATGAAACTTTTGCCTTCCTGCTGGAGGCAACTGATCGGAATCTCCTCCGGCGGCTGTGTAGATATAGCGGTCAGTATGAGATACCTGTTTGGAGAGCTTCTGAGGATCGTATCATCCCATTCCAAACGGCCGATCTCGCTGTTTATGGATGACATTCAATTCGCCGATGACGCATCGTTATTATTGATTAGTCAGCTGCTAATCAGTGCAAAGGCCTGCTCTGGTGGAGGCTTCTTTCCTGCCTTCTTCATCTTTTGTCACCGAGACGATGAGGACTATCACAACACGCCTTTTGGTGCCTGGCTCAGCTCATTATCAATCTTCTCTCTGGAAAGTATAGTGTTGGGAAATCTGAGTGTTGAAAGTGTCAACAGTCTCGTCTCGGAAACATTACACCTCAGTCCACGCATTACACGTCCACTGTCAGCTGTTGTGCATCATAAATCGAGGGGCAATCCGTTGTTTCTGACTCAGCTACTGGGATCCTTACACGGGCAAGGGTATATCTATGTTGATTTGACTTTGTCAAGATGGGCTTGGAATATGGAGAAGATTGCACAGGAGCCTGTCTCACCTTCTGTAGTAGCCCTTTTGACGAAGGAGATGAAGCGATTGCATGCTGATCTTCAGCTTGGCTTGGGAGTTGTTTCGTGTTTGGGATCTAGTATCCAGAAGGATGTGCTTGATATCTTATCGAAAGATCTCAATGTTGATCTGTTTGACATACTGAACCAAGTATCAAAGAAGGGGTTTATGGATAAGTTAGATGATGATGTTGCAAAGTTTCGTTTTGCACACGACAAGATCCAGGAGGCAGGTATGTGTACATCATCATCCACCGACCCTTGTCAATTGAATTGTGTGGTCTTCTTTTTTCAACCACTTGTCTTTGCGACTCACACATTCATAACACTTTATTCCTCTCACTTACTCTAGCATACGAGTTACAGTCAAAAGAGCACAGACGAAAAGATCACCTGAGATATGGCCTAGCTATTTACTTTGATACATTAGGAGATGATAACACAAGCAATGAGCAGCTCTTCTTCACCTCCATCACCCAAATAAACCACGGAGGACCAGATATAGTTGGTGATCCTCACAAGAAGAGCATGATAGCAGGGCTGAACTTGAAAGCAGGTCGACTCTCGATTGCCCTCTCTGACTATACAACCGCATTCACATTGTTTGAACACGGTATTTCGTACTTGGGCGATGATAAATGGACATCACAGTATGAACTGTCTATTGATTTGTTCGATTCGGCAGCCGAGGCGGCCTGTGTTCTGAACAAGAGATCAGTTGTGAACTCTCGTGTGGAAGAAGTGGTGGCTCATGCCAAATGCTTCGATGACAGTCTAAACTGTAAGTATCTGCTCTTATGTGACATCATGCTTCTTCTGATATTAAGCTTCTTCTTTTTCATTGAACATGATGGCTAACCATCACTCTTACTCTGCAATGTTTCTCTTTGAATACAGGTTTGTCTGTTGCTGCCAAATCTCTTCAGAGTGCAAATAAATTGCAAGAATCAATGGAATCTATACTCGAGATACTAAATAAAC
>Ga0214477_100705_pt1 | contig 21615 bp, 12 predicted proteins | sample M1_20Mar14CPVII9_FD_165058 | JGI IMG/M metagenome (GOLD analysis project Ga0214477, IMG submission 165058) | Marine eukaryotic communities from Monterey Bay, California, United States - M1_20Mar14CPVII9sort6BwellC16 | ecosystem: Environmental > Aquatic > Marine > Unclassified | place: USA...
TCTTCGAGGTGTAGCCGTCTTGTTGTAACTCCACCATGAGTGATGCATATGCTACAGTAGACATTCCCAAGTCCTTACCTATACATGGGATGGCTTTGACAAGCACTGGCAGGAAAATAGAGCACAGCAAGGTAGTGGTTGGCACCCAAACATACGAATCGAATGGCTCGGTTTCCCTCAATTTTTTGCGATTCTCTTGTCTTTGAGGTGTAGCCGTCTTGTTGTAACTCCACCATGAGGGATGCATATGCTACAGTACACATTCCCAAGTCCTTACCTATACATGGGATGGCTTTGACAAACACTGGCAGGAAAACAGAGCACAGGAAGGTAATGCTACTATGCGCAACCCAAACATACGAATGGAATTGCTTGTGGCTAGTGCAATAATTTATAGGCCCCTAATATCATGTTAGAAGTGTTTATCACTGTGATATTCTGTGATATTTACATATTAATAAAAAATTGAGTAATAAATAAGCTTGTTCATGAATGCATATTTTTAATACATATCCATATTGTTGCTCGTTTTTGTCTTTGTCATTTTTCCTCACACAAAGTGTTTGCAAATGGCGTCAAAAGAAGGTTAACAGTTCTACAAACATGTTTTGAGTGTTTATAATCTTGTTATTTATCAAAATATTGTTTTTTACCATTGTATATGATACTTTGTGATTGCACACCATGACTACATCTCCAATCTGATATACTACATGCCATATATGGGTGTTTTTTTGGTGTTTTCTTGCTTTTCCATGCTGCATTTAGATGATATTCATCAGGTCAATCATTATAAATAGATAATAGATGTAGAGGAGATCACATCCGTCTATTGGGTCATCTCCTACTTCTTGATATTGATGACACTAGAGGGGATTGAGGCCAAAAACTCATGTGGTGTGAAGTTTGGGGTGGCATCAAGTATGTTCTTTCTTGTTCATCGAAGCTGGAATTTCATTTGAAAGTTCTGTAAATATCAGTATGAAGTTTCTGAATCTATGTACGGTACCTTGACAAAATTAAGGATTCAATAGATGGATTCCTGATTCCTAATATGGGAAAAGAAACAAATCAAAACCTACAAACCTAGGGTATATCTGTTTGTTATAATTAATATAAAATGAAGGAGGAAATATCTGAACTACGTACGGCAATACGTCGTTTACGACCACACTTACTCCTTAACAATAACGAAGAAGAGCAATCTTCTTTTTCTAACAATACTAATCATTATACCAATGCAGGTGCCGAGGAGGGTAACAATAGTATTATCGAGGATGATAATACAAATACCGACTCAACATCAGTTATCAATGAATTACAACTAGAATCAATAACTGAACTAGTTAATTTATTATCAACATTTATTTTCAATTTAGATTGTTATTGGAATAACTCTTCAACTGCTAATGATGACGAAGATGGTAGTGATAAAGATGGAATAGAGAATAGAGCAAGTGTGGTATTACCCAACAGTATCAGTGGAGGTATAATACAAGAGCCACAAACAATATACAATAATGAAGCCAAGTCGTTAATTCGCGAAGTCTACACTTTACTATACTCTACCACTACTTCTTCCTCATCCACTACCTCTAATAACAATAATAATATTCAACAGAGTACTAAAATATATACAATAATAATAACATCAATATTAGAATTATTAGTTACAGTCCAACATAGCTATATGAGACATTTGTTATTAGATTATTTACCACATTTTGTTGCCTTGTCTTGTACTTATACTGCTGGCGGTTATAGTAGAAGTTTGAGTAGAAGTTTTAGTAGTACAAACGAAGAAAGGAGTAATGTGGGTCCATCATGGCTACAAGATGATCAAATAACAAAGCAAGATGATATCCCAAATCAATCTTCAACTACAGTTAACAACAAGTCTCATAATATAACCAAGAACAAGTCTACGAACAACAGCAACATAACAAATCAAATAATACAAGTGTTTGAATCATTAATATCAACAGATGTTACTACATTAATACCATTTTTGAGTACCTTGTCTATATTATTTGATAATGATACTGCTGATAATAATGTTGGAGGTAGTCAGAGCAGCGGTGATGTTGCAACTAATGACAGAGACGAGACCGACGATACATTATCAGGCAGCAGTGCCAGAACAAAAGTTTTACAAATCTGTACATCATCCCTATCAACCCTATCAATAAATGATATACCATCATTATTACATATTCTATTTACATTAGTTTGTACTGGAAGTGAAGGAAGATTAGTTATGAAGATTGTTCGAGATGAATTATCTACTATTGTTACAAGTGATGATGAAGAGAGAGACAATGATTTGGTATACTACATTGGCAATGTTATAATAACATCAATACTATCATCCAACTTCACTCAATCATCTTCTACTACTCATTTGGCGAATGGATATATATCTACAATAAGCAAATCACTTTCTTCGGATAAGTCATCTGATAATACTGCACTTACAGTATTAGATGTTATTATACTAACTGGATTATATAATGAATATACAACAGATGTTGAAGGTATTATTAATGATATAATAATGAAACAACAATCATTGAACAATCAAGGAGAAGAGCAGCAAAAGAGTAATGAATCATTTTTGGATTTGTTAGATACATTAATATCAAGTTGGCTACCTTCCAATGGAGAGAAGATGAATAGCAGTAGTAGTGACAGAAGAAGGAGCAGAGATGGTGAAAGACAACATACAGATTCAATATTGTACGAGCCATTAGCATCATCCTTAATATCAATACTCTTGTATATCATAATGTTGACATCATCACAATCTGAATTTAATGATGAACAAAGTTCATCGAGTACTGGTCTCTTGGGTGGGATATTACCTTATCACAACACTGCCGCCGGTGTGACATTTCAACAACAATCATGTACAAATCATAACTCAGAAGCAACAGCAACGAATGTGCAATGTTGTCGAATCTTATCCAAATTATATATAGCAGTTGATATACAACGAAAGCAACAAATTATAAATTCATTACTATCAATGATTACTGGTTCATTTGTCTGTAGTAGTACTACTACTCAATCATTATCATTAGTTGAGTCAAGTAGTAGCAAGAAAAGACGAAAGAAGACATCAAATACAACAAGAGAAAGAGATGAGAGACAACATCATCATCGGAGTATACTACTAAATGCATCCCGTGCAGCTACTCGCACATTACTACTTATATCAAACAGTGACGTTACTGATTTATTACAAATGAAAGGAATAGTAATGGATCGGCTATTATTACTTGCAAGTATGTCAGTTTCCAACAGTAAAGCATCAGTAGAAGGAGAAGGAGGAGAAGAAGAGGTATATTATCATTTATTTGATATGAATTGTTCACTACTTATATCATTACTACAACAAGATACACAAACAAGTGGTGACAGTAATAATGGATCATCATCAGAACTACTCATATTGTGTCAGAAATTCCTATTCTCTGCCAATTACATGTCATCATCATCCACATCAAGTAACAGTAATAGTTCATATCAACATCGTGTAATATGTGGTATCATATTAGCATGTCGATTATTACGTTCAAAGCTCATCCCAACTGGTGAACGGGGTAGTATATGGAATTGGATCATAACAGTTATATCACCATCAATGAAGGAATCTATTACTATACCATTGGAGGCATTAGATCCACTTATTGCTCAATGGGGATTGATGTTTTTGAAATTTGCCTCTTCTATTATCATACCTTCTTCCAACAACGAGTTAATGGACTATCCTGAGATATCTAATCTTGTAGAGACACAACCAGTCTGTGGAGAAAGTGATGTATTTAATCAAGTTAATACAATGCTTGCCAAGGCTGCTATTATACAAATGGAAGATGATTTGAAGATTCCATTAACATTGCAAGTCAACGAAGAAGTATCTACTACCCTACAGTGTAGCATTACAGAGTTGGGATTCTCAGTGAATGTCAAGGGTGGAGATGTGATTAGCAAGCCATGTAGTACATTTCTCGCCTTTGCAGAGACATCTGCACATGATCCATTAAGAAAGAAGAAGAAGAAGCCCCCTACAACAACATCAGCAACTAGCATGGTTGTATGCGCCCCATACTTTTTGAATGGAGCACAAACTACTCCTAAACAACATTCAAGTTGCAATAATAATCCATTTCTGAATATAGATTTGGTAGCGGGGTATGTATACACCTTGATTGACAGATACCTTGAGTTAGGAACATTGAAATCAGGTAGTTGGAATCCACGGGGTTGGCTCCTTGCCAAGGTACAACTACCCATCTGTTTGTCAGAATCGGTTATGGAAATATTAGGCATGAAGAAGAATTATAGCTTGGAAGTAGATTGTTGTGACGAAGATAGCACTACTTTCCAACGACGATGGAAATTACTGTTCACAGATGAATTGAAATCCAAGGCAACGACTGTTCAGAACCTTGTCGAGTTTGTCAATTGTATCATCATTTCAATCAGTGTATCTTGTGCGGTATTGAAACATTCATATCAACACTTTCAAAAGGAGGAGGTTCAACTCAAATTGACCAATAATAACGACAACAAGTCTAGTACCACGCCATCTAACCCCGATACTTCAAGTTCAGACGAGGCTAAAAAGCTACAAAGGAGAAAGAAGAAACAACTGGAAGCACTACGGAAGCTACTTCAATTCCAGGTTAATAAAATCCATACAATGCAACGAATTGTGAAGAACATCTACATTGCATTGAATGGTCTACATGCAGAAGTTTGCAAGATGAATGCGGCTGCTCGTACTCAACAGAAGAAATTGGCACAACATCCAAAGAAGGAAATTGTGTCAATGTCACAATCCAACCAGAGTAGTATTGATAATACTACACCTCAACATGCCACCTATGAAAGGAAGCGAATCCCCTTGTCCGAACTCAAATCGAATGTCAACTCAATAGAGAGATTTCTATCATCTGATATTAATACCATTGACAACTGTATATTATGGAGTTGCATAGAAGATGAAGCCGATGACAAGATTCTTCTTGATAGTCTCAAGAGCAACTCGGAAACATCTTCTTCTTCATCATCAAGGATTATACATCTTCGTATGCATATACTTCAATATTTACAACATAATATTATACAATTGAACAATACAACTGTCAAGCTTCTTGGGAGGTATTCAGATGATATCTCCCTGTCGGGTATCGCCCGTGTCTTTCAGATGACTATTTCACTATCTCCTTATTTGGATGATAACAAGGTAAGAAAATGATGACATGCTTGTTTGTAGCTTCCCACATCTCTATCTCAACTGCCCTCTCATTCGACTCGACAAACATAGCCTGTGGAAAGCATGATCTCAGTGGAAGATCTTCTTTCGACTCATTACAAGCTACTATTGGCTATCTTCTCGTTCGCAACAAAAGGCATTCCATTACGGTCTTCTCTAAAAGGCAATGTCCTACACAAGAATCGTAAACAAGCATCAACGCCAATCAATGCTTGTGGCAAAGAGTCGTTGTTTACAGCCATTATACAACAGTGTGTCGGCACATCGCCCTCAGATACAAATGTAGTCGATTCCGCATCCCTTGAGGATGGATTATGCTCGTCTACAACGCTTGCCACTTCGACTGGGACATTGAGTGAGACCCTCCTTCGTCAGTTACAGGATTGCAACGATGCATCTCTTGCTTCCCATATCATTGACTTGCTTTCCATCGTATTTATTCATACGGAATGCTCACGAGGTATCCTGGCTAAGATCACATCCGATGCACTTCATTCTGTTTATACCATGAGTGCTGGGAAGGCGAATTTGCCGTACATGTTCTTCAAGCTCAACTCCATCTTACTAGAAGATGCGGAACATGATGAGAGTGATGGCGCATCATTTGTCAAGGATTCATTTACACCATTGATACAAACTTCAAACATACTGTTGAAGGCCAAAGATCCTTTCACATCAGTTTTTGTTCACAACTTGATGGCACACTGGAGTGCACTCATACTTGAAGGAGCAAGTCAATTTCATTGCCTTTCTGAAATGGTAGATGCACTTGATTCATTCCTTTCAACTTCCTTCCGAAGATCAAAGCAATCACTTCCTTCACAGAAACACAATATGCTGCCTGGTCTCAATGAAAAGACTTACACAGCTCTTTTTGAGCTACTACTTCATATGATCAATGCATCATTATCTCTAGCCAAGCCTCGTCGTAGTAACAAGAAGAAGCGCTCTTCTAATGGGAGGAATCAAATAGATGGGCCGTATAGACAAGTAATTTGGCCAATGGAAGTACTTGGCAAACTAATTTCTATCTTTACTTCCAACCATGTGTTCTTTCCACAACGGGTTGTACTTGCTACTATCAAAAGTTCTGTACTGATGATTCGAATAGGTGACTATCAATTACGACGATGTGTTCAGTGGCGCACCACCCAACCAACACAAATGGGGATAGGAAAGGACTATGCGGCAGTAGAGCTACTTCAGCCACTCATTGATGTATCTTCACATTGTATTGGCAGTATAATTTCATTCTGCAACACAATGAAAGGTCACCGGAGAAGTGGTATTGGTAGAGGTTTAGACAGCACTTACAAACACAACAAAGCAATTGCAGGTCTGCTATACCGAAGTGAAGGCATCAAAGAGACCTTGCAGAGTATTTGTCAATCTCAAGATCTAACGTTTCCTCAATTTACTTCCCAAGTGTTTATTTCTCCAAGTCGAATGAAGAGACGTGGCGATGATGATGATAGTGTGAGAAGGAAAAGGCATCGTGGTAATAGAGAGTTAACTCCTCGAAGAAACAATATCCGATCACCATCTTCCAGTGTGCTTGAATCACTTAATGGATCTAGTGGTAAACGAAAGAAGTTGACAAGGGCAGAAAACAAGAAAGATATGGAATCGGATTCAGAATACTCCCAGAAAAGTGCCGATGATAATGACGATTCAATGAAAGGCTCAGATTCGGATTCCTTTGGAGTTGTTGGAGAGTGGTAGCGGCAACTCAAAGCTGATTTCATGCTCTAGAAATGTCCTTATGGTATAGTCAAAAACCAGAAGTGCAATTGTGATGTCCGGGGTTCTCATTTCTATCATCTCCTTTCACATTGCTTTTTGTTGAGCTCATAATACAACCAAAAACAATATCGAGGTATAAGATATCAATCTAAAGTTACTAAATAACAATATCATCATTCTAAAGTTACTAAATAACAATATCATCATATAATAAGAACAACAGTCTGCAATATGCTATCAAATAGAACAGTTGTGGGCATCACACCTATCTTGAGAAGACATGCTATTCATCATGCTAGTCGTCAACTCCCTGCATCATCAGTGGCCTTGACAAAAATCATTTCGACATATGCTAGCAGCAGGAATAGTAGCAGTACCGCATATTCGAAGAATACAATACCACATTGTGTCCAAGCAGCTAGTACCTCAATTCGGCCAGTTTCAGTACCTCTCAATCCAGCAATGAACCGCCGCTGGCAGTCTTCTCATCCACATTCAATTTGTGGTAGTATTGATGTCAATATTACAAAAGATCTATCACCAGAGAAATTTGATGAGGCATATAAGTACATTTATATGCAACACAATCACCAACACGGTCCATGGCTAAAGACTCTTCACACAGCAGAAAGTGTATTAAAGGGCATTCAAAACCCTCGCATTCTGGTCCTTGGCAGTGGTCATGAGCCATCCGCGACATTAGCTTCAAACTTCCCAGATTCAAGCGTTGTCTCAGCACATTCAACAGGTAAACACCTAGATTGGGCGTCTGAGCATTTACTAGATCAATCAAATGCATCCACATTGTTAGTACCTTCAATGGAGAACCTTGATTTATTTGATGATGGTAGCTTTGATTTGATTGTTAGCATTTACATGCTTGAAAATCTGAACAATCCCAGTAAATGCTTACAAGAGATCCATCGCTGCCTCAAGCCGGGTGGCTCGTTTGTTGCGGCAGTTTGGGCGAACTTGCCTGCTGATATCTCAGGTAAGTATATTGTTATTGTTGACATATTATGTGCATGCCATACGAGCTGCCTTCTCTAATCGTATAGTCTTCTTATATTATCCCAGCTGATATCATCTTAAGAAGGGCATGTGTTGGTCAGAAACAATGGCAGAGAGGCGATGATGGCCGAGATGTGGTTCAAGGTGGATATGCATGTCCAGTTCGGAGTAAACATCCAATGCGTCTTGGCAAACCTAGACTGCTTGAAAACATGCTTACCGAGGCCAAGCTACCAGTCGCAGAAGTAATCACCGATGAGTATCCTCTTCATTTAGGCAGCTCAAAACGCATGGCATTCAAATCACTTGCTCTCCCAATTCAATCCGAGTTACAAGTTTTGAAAGACACCAACCACTACCACTCTGATGATGCCGCTGAGGCATTCAACGATATTCTCGAAGAAGGGGAAAATGGGGATTCTGTTCTAAATCTAGAACGTTCTAACTTTTAGAACAGCGTTTCAACTCCCATTTAGAGCAAATGTTCTAGATTTTGAGAGCTCATAATTTTGATTTGCAATTGATTGCATCTCGTTCTTTGCTATTGGTTGCTATTCGTTGGATTTGCATTCGATTTGTCTTGTTTTGATCATTGCTTTGTGTTTGTGCATGTTGTTTACACTCGTCCAGCTTTTTCTGTGTTTGATTTGACCTCTTATTTGGCTATTTGAGATCAACAAAGAGAATTTTAGAGAATCCAATTAAAATAACTCACATGCAAAAGTCAACCCAAACAACACCAAATAAACGCTATAACATGAGCAACGAGGGCCGCAGGTTCTCGTTGTTCATGTTGTAGCGTTCCCTTTTACTTACCGTAGCAACCTAGCAGGTAGTGCTCTCTAGTGTTCTAAGTTCTCGTTCATGGGAGTTATTTGGCTGTTCTAGAATTTAGAACGTTCTAGATTTAGAACAGAAATCCCGTATATCGAAGAAGGATACATGGTCAAGCAACACGAAGACATGGAGGTACCAAACAATGTTTACAAGTTTGTAGTTGCTAGACGAGAGTTTGAAGATGGTGATTCAAAGCTTCAGCCACATAAGAGTGGGCTTCGTCATCATATCAAGGTTAGTGACATTCCCAAGTAGGAGATTGTGTTTGCACCATAAAGTAGGACATGTAGTAATATCTTGAGTAGATATCTTCACTTCCTCTTCTCCCACCAGTCGTAGTCTGAAAAGTCATCCTGTATTATTGTCTCATCATTATGTATTACTGCATTTGCTAACCATTTCCCAAAGATACCGTGATAGATGAGTCCTCTACTACTCAGACCAGTAAAGATCCATGAATTGTTATGATGACTTGAGTTCAATCGTCCAATGATTGGCATTCGTCCATACTTTCCTCTATTGCTTTGCATTCTGATGCCTGTTGTTAAACGATCAACTTTACCATTATGCCATATATCTTTAGCAAAGTCGTTTGTTCTACTCTTCAACTCATCCACTACTTCTTCAGGAGTTAGTGGATCGTCTTTAAACTCATGTGTAGCACCAATGACAATTCTATCAAGTGCACTATCATTTGCTGTCGGCAATGGAGATATATACTTACCACATAACAATGCTTCATTTGGTTTCTTGTTGTTTTCGATTGACATTTCAATTGATTGACCACGAACTAGTTGTACTGGTAGCTCATCTTCTTCTTTGTTGATTAGATTGTCTTGAATTATACTTGCTCCTGCTGACAGTATGACTGCATCGTATTGATTAGTGTTCATTATATTTTCCATATCTGGGGTTTGTGTTATATCATCTACAAGAGCTGCAATGACTTTCCAGTTTATACTTCCATTGATGTGCTTTGCTTTTATCTCACATTCTTTCAACAATCCTCTCAAGTACGTCGGCACATGAATTACTTTGCATCCATTATGAAGAAGTATACCACCCATCGTTGAATCAGAATCTATATCAAATTTATCCTTCATTTCCTCACTTGACATCCAAGTTGCCAATTCTGGATACATTTCTGCTGTTTGCTGTAATTGTGCAACATGTTTATCATTCAATGCCAGCCGATATAAACTAGATCGTACTATACATTGCGGCTGATGTTTAGCTGCCATTTGTATCAAATGATTCGATGCATCTAATGCTACTAAACCAAAATGTATCAGTTTACCACGAGGTGAGAATGGATGTATAAGTCCACCAGCTACCGAACTTGCTCCACCTTGTCCTACTTTTTCTTTATCAAATATTGTTATATGCATTGGATTTGATGATATGTCCAGTAAGTGATATGCAGTTGACAAACCAGCCAAACCACCACCGACTATTGCAACATTTGTCATGGATGACGATGATGACTTGATGTCATCTATACTACCATCTCTCTTACTGGAGAATAGAGAGTACGATGATGTTTGATGGAAAGATTTGCAAATCTTCGAATTATAATTATGATGGTAAGTTACAAAAGCAGTGCCACGCCATCTACCACTACCTCGAAATATGTTGCAAATCGGTATCATACCTTTACATAGGAGTGTTCTTGCAAGAGATATAATGACGAGCAGCTTCGAATACATCATTTGCAATCATTCAATCATCAATCATCAATTCACGCGGCGCGACGCAGGCGATCTACAAAACGTCACGGGCCCACAACAAAGAGGTAAAAGAGCATCTCTTGCTCCATTGTGTTGCCATTATTATGACCAGATAGTATAACCATTACACTAATCAATATATAAAATTGACTACAATGTAATAACCAGTCATACCAACTCAACACTAATAAATACTCGCATTTCAGAGATTTCAGATTTCCCACTCTCATAAAATTTTGATTCCGCCGCTTTGCTCCCTCTATCGTATCGGCACCAGTATTACATACCAGTTCAATCTACGTTGTTGCGCTCATTTCTGCGATTTACGGCGTTGTTTACCGGTCTTCAGGCAATCAGTATCGGCAGTGAACACATAATTTGTGCACAAGTATTTTTACACATCCACTATCTTTATTGCAACACCCAGTTATCCACAACAATTAAAGTAATTAAGGCGTAATAATAATGTCATCTGATAATAATAACAATAATGATAATGATGACGGCGGTGGAAAATTGCCAGCAGAGGCTATGTCAAAAAGTGCCCAAGATATTGCAATGAAGATGTTGCAAGATGCAACCTTTAATATGGCTACAACAATGATGGCCCAAGCTGCTGCAGCTGCCCCATCAATAGCTACTCTCCAACCTCCTTTACAAACTACTCTTGATACTACAGCAGAGCTTGCTGCGGCAGCTCAAATTAATCCTGAGACAACCACCGCACTAGTACCTCAATCCCAACCCGCTGTAAATAGTAATACTAAAGCTGTCAATACTACTAGTACTGAAGTTGAAGTCGAAGAAGAGAAGGAGGAAGCCGTACCCTCAGATGAAAATCCAGACGGTACATGGAATTGTACAAAGTGTGGCTTTATCAATCCACCAGCAAAAACACGTTGTGCCAATGATAACGCACCAAACGGACGGTGTTTGTCCTGGCGTGGTGGTAAAAGAAGTCCTGCTAAGTGGAAAGTATTACCAACACAATCAATTGGCGATTCGAAAGTTGACGAGGGTGGTGGACATGCAACTCGAGGACGTACCTCGGGTAATCGTAAGACGTATAGTGATGGTAAGAAGGCATATCAACTTGATAATGATGATGATGAGGAAACAAGTACAAATAAACATGGAACAAGGGGAAGTGGCCGTAAGAAAACACCCAGTAGTAAAGAAAAGAGCAAGGCAGCATCATCATCAAGTACAACGTCTCGTCCTAGAAGTGGTTCTAAAACGAGCGCATCCAAAACTACTTCACAACAATCCAAATCGAATAAAAAACCAAGTCCACCCAATACCAATAATAAACCACCACCTCCCAAGGAGAAAGGTGAACCAAAGCCACCCGATAATCCACTATTAGGTGACCCAAAGGTTGTCCCGGCAGTCCATTCCATCATCCACTTACTACAAACATACGGCCCGTTATCATATGAACAATTAAAGTTTAATATGGTACCACAATTGGTACCCCCTACCATTAGTCCAGCGAATGAAATTAAACAAGTTGTACCACCCAAGACATTACCACCACCTAAATTGGGACAATTACAAGCAGTCGAGAAAGAACGCGAGGCTGAAAAGGAAAAGGAACGAGAATTAAAAAAGAATGAAATACGTCGTACACCGAAAGATAAGTTACAAAAAGTATTAGATATATTATATGAATTGGGTATTATTCATATAATTGATAAGAGTAGGTTGAAACAAGAGACGGATGTTGATTATGCCACAGGAGGTGCTACTCTTGATGATATTGAAAAGGATGCTGAAAGTATTGCTGCTACTAAGAAACAGCAACCTGACAGTATATCAAGCAACAGTGAATACAATCCAACAGCTGAAACATTTGTAAAGGCATTTGAGGATACCAATCCAATTTATTGCTTTGGTGGTGGTGTGCCACGGATGGATTCGATCTTGCCATCACGAATTCTAACTGAAATTAAACAAACGGGAGAGGAGGTGTTACGGATGAAACAACGGGTTGAAATATTGAAGAAGACATTGATGTTGGTTGATAAGGAGAGTAAGGAAGGTGTTGGGGGTGAGAGTAGGGCTAAACCGGTGGTTGATGCTGCTGCCACCACTGTTGAAACAACCATGGAAGTCGAGAAACCTGACAAGCAACTTCACAAGGGTAAGGTTACACCTGAACAGCATGCCGTTAATACCCTCAAGCAATTATTCCAGGAACATCCCGAAATTGTCAACGATCCAGTATACGCTGCGGCATTACGCATGTTCAGAATTAATGTCGGTAACAAGATTGATCATCATAAGATATATGTTGATAATGGTGCTGAAGTTGCAATGATTACCGATAAGATTTTGTTGGGCGGAGATAATACGGGCAGTAGGAAGAAGCAAGGTACCGCCTCCTCAAATCAAGAGTCTCAAAGGGGATTGAAGAGGAGTGCCTCAAGTGATAGCGCGGGAGGAAAACGAAAGAGACAGAGGAAGAAACAAGTCAAGCAAGGTCGTCCGGCTAAGCCCAAACAGGCAAGGAAAAGTAACTCAAGTGATAGTCTGAAGAGCTCCGCCATGAAGAGTGCTGCTGCTGCCACAGATAGGCACAACGAGGAGTGGGGCTCTGGGGTAATATAAATAAGGGATTGAATGATCTACTTGGGGATAATTAGATGTAGAATATATGGTTAGCAACTGTCCTTACAACTCTTACAACATATTTTTATAAAATCTAGTCTCTCTCGGCCACACTCCCGCTTTTCCTTACATCAAATCACTAATGTTGGCCGGCATCTCTTGAATACGGGTACTGTAGAAGTGTTCAATATCCCTCAATGTCCGTCCATCTTCATTCTTCACAAAGTTAATAGCCACGCCCTTCCTACCAAACCGTCCCGACCTACCAATCCTATGAATGTACAGCTCCCTATTCATTGGCAGGTCGTAACAAATCACCAAACTAACCTGTTGTACGTCAATACCCCTACCCCATAAATCAGTTGCAATTAATACCCTAGAACTACCACTACGGAATTCTTCCATAACACGTTCACGATCTTCTTGTGTCATATCTCCATGTATAGCCGATACTGTAAAGTTACTTTCCTTCATTTTACCAGCCAACCAATCAACTTTTTGTTTCGTATTACAGAATATAACAGCTTGTGTCACTGTTAATGTGTCATACAAATCACATAATGTATCAAACTTCCATTCCTCCTTCTCCACAGCAACATAGAATTGTTGAATGCCCTCCAAGGTTAATTCATCTCGTTTCACTAGGATGCGTACAGGATCATTCATAAATTTACGTGTGATATCCAATACCTCCACTGGCAATGTCGCACTTACCAATACGACCTGTGTACTTGAAGGTAAGTATCGATAAATATCATATATCTGTTCTTTAAATCCCTTATTTAACATCTCATCAGCCTCATCAATAATGAAAGCCTTGAGTGATTTGGTTGTCAAATCACCCCTTTTAATTAAATCATAAATACGTCCAGGCGTGCCACTAACAATCTGACATCCACCTTGTAATACCTTACGATCATCACCTAAACTTTTCCCACCAATACATGCATGACATTTAATACTCATAAAGTCCCCTAATGAGGTGACAACTCTATATGTCTGTTCAGCTAATTCACGTGTTGGACTTAGTATTAATACTTGTGGATCTTTCCCACTTCGTTCATCTAATAATTGTAATGCCGAGATACTAAATACTGCAGTTTTTCCTGTACCGGACTGTGATTGTGCGATGACATCTCTGCCGCAGATTATTGGACGGATAGCACGTTGTTGTATTGCACTTGGTTTTTCAAATCCATAGGCATAAATTCCACGAAGTAGTGTTGGTTTTAATGACATGGAATCAAATGTTGGACAGGGTGCTGTATCATCGTTCTTTGTGCGTTGTTGCTTTTTATTATTTTGTGATGATTCCTTATGTCTACGTCGTCTTGATGAACTTCTACCAAATTCATCTTCTTGTTCAATATCATCATCGTAATCTCTTCTGTGCTTGTTTTTGTGTCGATGCTTTTTGTTGTAGGGCGAGTCTCCTCCATGACCACCGTCGCGGTCTCTACTGTCTTTATGCCGATGTGATGATGATTTCGGCATGTTGTTATATACTATGATATAGTATGATATGATCAAGAGTAGTATGATTAATTGCTTAGGGCTGATTAATTATTAATTACGATATGAGAGTGTGAAAATGGTTGGCTGTGAATTTCAAAGAATTTTTTCATAGACCTTGAAGCTCAGTCGGCAACTACTGCTCCACAATTCAGTTTGGTTACCGTCAGTACTGTCACTAAATCAGTTTTTAACGCTCTTTCCACATTGTAGTTTCATTATATATCGGCGTTTATCTAATATCAAATAACTATAATATAATGGGTGCAGGAAAGAATAAATCACATCGCAAAAAGCGTATTTCAAAACATGTTATTCAGGCCGAAGAGAAGAGGAAGCAAACCGAGGTCGAGAAGCAACTACTTTTAGCTGCCGAAAATGGCACATCATCTGTAACAACACCAGCAGCAACAACGCCTGAGGAAAAGACAGAAATAACAAGTAATACAAAAACTAAAGACCCAGAAGAGGCAGCATCCTATCTAACACTATGGAAACACGATCAAACGAATAATACCAAATCATGGAAATTCAATAAAAACACACAGAGCTGGCTTCAACGGCACATGTACGAGGGCGACAAAGTATCAAAAACTACATTTGCAACATTAGTTGACTATCTAATGCAAGGAGGAGATAGATTAATATCACGAGTTGAAGAGGATGCAAAAATGCGTGCCCGAAGATATAAAGAATGGGAAAAGAAGAAGGAGAATTCAACAATAGATGAAACTGCTGCAGAAACAAAAGAGGAGAGAAAATCGACATCATCAGCTGATGATATAACTTGGAACAATTTAGATGATCATGATAAAAGGAAGGAATATAAAAGGGCAAGAAAAGTTCTAGATTCAATCAAGGCAACAAGAGAAGAGAAGAAAGATGATGCCGAGGCTTAGATAAGAGTACAAAACTATAATGTTGGTTTACCGCCTTTCTTAAACATTACATTTTCTCATCTACTGCTAGAGTGTCTCATTCCGCGGTCGTCTTTGCAATTCTGATGTGCGCGCACCGCTCATTTCTACATTATTCTCTTCAGTAACACTATTGGAATCTGATCTGGTGTAATCATCATCTCTATGCCTACCACCTTCTTTCTTTTGTTTGTCAAATATCTTGTATAATTCCTTCTTAACAAAGTGTGATACTAAACTCATACTAATGATACTCAGAATTAAACCAAAAAGTACCATTTTCCTATGTGTCTCCTCATCTACACCCATCTTCTTATCGCCTCCTTCTACCGCTGACGATGCGTCTTTTCCATCTTTCGTATTGACATCATCATGACTAAAGAATGTATCAGTACTAGCACCAATTAATACATATAATAACATCAACGGTAATGCGCCAATCTTTGCCATTGCAAATTTCACAAGTGGCATACTCGTCGTACCAATCATATAACTAACAGGTCCCAATGGTAATATCGGTGTCAAATACAATAGACACATAATCTTAAACCCATTATCACTAACGGCAATATCAATAGCATCAAATAATGGATACTTTCTTCCCCATTTGCGTACTTGATTCCGCATTATATATCGTCCTAATATGAAGCAGGAACAGCTGCCGAATAAAGACCCCGCCATGCTTGTGAATGTTGCCATGAATACACCACCTACCCAACCGTAGGCTAGTTTGTAAATATACCCCCCGCCTAATGTTAACGGCGTACCTGGTAATAAAAATATGACACATAATCCATATACGAATATAAATGCAGCGGCACCAGTACCAGGATGTTCTTTCACCCAAAGTAGAAAGTCATGTATTGCATGCGTGCCTAATAATCGTTTGTCAGGTGGTGAATGTATAGTATCATATATTAAAAATAGTCCAAGTAATGATGTTATTGTTATTATAATTGGTTTGATATATGATAATATTCTACTACTACTATGATTGCTACTTTCTGATGTTACTACTGTATTATTCATAGAAGAAGTTATTGTTGTTGTTGTTGTTGTGTCTATATCACTACCTTTTCTATTAGTACTATTATTTATGAATTGACTTTTTATTATTGGTTTCTTATTTCGTTTATAATTCCTCGGCCTACTTTTTAAATCTGCATCATTATCTAATAGGTTGAGAAAGTTACTAAGGCCACTACTGCCATTATTGTTATTGTTTGGGGAATTATTGTCGGTGGTATCGTCATGTCCGCTTTCAACGTCAGGCGTTTGACGACCCGAGTTCCTTCTGTTGTTCATGATGTCTATATGATACGATATCTAGGCGTAGAGAGTATAAGGCGGCGGCGGCAAGTAGGCTACATATAAAAATGTAAGAATCATGAATCTAGGGTTATTACTTAGAATCTTACTCCACTAAGTATCTTCCTATCTCAAATGCCGGATAATGAAAGCATATGTAACCTTTTGCAACACAAATTTCCAAAAAACTCCTTTTGTACGTCGACAGTAACAGCCTCCTAACAACAATATAAATGGCAAAATCTACACCAGCAAGGAAGCGCAAGGCTACTGACGATGATATTGACGAATCGTCTGAAGAAGAGGATGATAGTAGTTCCTCATCTTCGTCTGACAGTGAAAAAATGAGCGAAGGCAACTCCGATGATGAAAATAACGATAATATGGATGAAGATTCAGATAATGATACCGACTTAGAACCAAGTACTACTAAAACACCAGCCAATAAACATACAACAGCATCAAAGAAGAATAAAACACCAAACTCATCCGGTATGAAAATGCGTAGTGGACGTAAGAAGAAACGTAAAAAGTCTATAAGTCCAAAAAATAGTAGTACACTTGGTGCACCTTCTACTACTAAGAAGAAGAGGGGTACTACTACAAATCCACGCAAGCGCGCTAAAAAGAGTACTGCTGATGATGATGATAATGACGACGACGAGGATAGTGTTTTAGCCAATGGTGGTAAAAGAAATGGTAAAAAGGCAGCATCCAAATTAGTAAACGATAACTCATCTGAGGAAGAGGAGGAAACTCATACCAAAAAGAAGAAGAAGGGTAACCGTAGAAAGTCTGTAGGATTTGATGCTACAACTAAAAAGGGTAGTAGTGGTAGTAGTAGGAGAGCAGCAATTGATGAAAATGCCACTATACGAAAGGTACCACATGCTCATGAACAAACTCGTGAGGCTGTGGCTGCTGCTCAAATGTCACAGTCACCAACAATCTCGGAGGAAGCTGCTGCTAACAATAGCAGCAGCAGTAGTAATAATGGAGGGATAATGGGTGGTGGTGGATTATTACATTTAGTATCACAAACATTACGATTACCATCTCAACATACACCCGCCAAACCATCATCGCAACAACAACAAGATGATAGTGATGATAATTTAGATTCAGATGCTGCTGAATCACTAGCACCGCCATTAGCTGGGGGTAGACGATTAATCTTTGCAACTACTGCAAAGAAGAAAAAAGCTGGTGGTGGACGTACTACTGGGGGTAGGAATAAGTTGTTATTACAAACTCGTGAGAAACAGCAACAGCAAAGAGAGAAGATTTCTTCAAAGAAGCAGACAAGAACAACAACTTCAGACTCTACTCCAGAATCCAATAACAATGATAATCAAGAGGAACCATCATCTCTTTTAGTTCAACTTACTAATGAATGGGAAGAAAATGGTGAAGAGTACAAGAAGGATATTGCATTATATACAAAGGGTTGGTTCTTCGTATTGTTTCTTTGCTTTATTGTTGGTAACATTGCCAATATGTCTCTGTTTAATGTACGGTCACAAAGTATCGAGCTGAGTAAATTGTATGGTATTGAATCTAAGATTACTGATACTGTTTTGGAGACAACCGACGACAATAATAATGGCGAAGGAGCAACAACAACAACACCTGAAATCGTCACAATTACACAACCAGATCCAGATCTTATTGCCAATGCACGCGCAACATACCGTGCTGAACGCATGAATACACATGATATATCAAAGATTGACAAATCTATGGAAGAAATGAATGAGATGATGAAGGTTGTAGATGATACTATGACAAGTTGGATGAAGGATTATCCGAATGTTGCCTTTGGCGAAACGAAAGATGGCGACGAACAGCAAAAGAAAGACGAAAGCGTTAATAAGATATCAGCAAGTATCATAGAGAAGCAAAATGTATTATTAGAATGGGAATGGGCATTAGTTGCTTTAGAGGAGGCAATGGATGCATTTACCAATGGTGATATTAGTCCCGAGGAAGTGAATAAGGCAATGGATGAGCTTACCAAGGTATCAATGATGAAATCTGAAGCAGCTCTATTAGATATGTCCAAGATATCTGTACCCGGAGAAGGATGTGAGGGTATGGATTATAATGCCATTCCCACAAAACATGTGAAGTCCAATTCACAAGTTGGCAAGGAGGATACCATCGAGGTTGTGGGTGGTATTGATGTCGATGCGCTAAATATTGCTAGTGATTCTCCTATTTTAATAGAGGATGCCAAGAATGTATACCAAAGTTTAGTAACATTGGCTCAATCAACGAGTGAGGCATTGATTGGACCATCTGGGGCTTCATCTCATGCCAAACAGTGGTTAGAACAAGTTATTGCTGAAGAGTTGCATAAAAGGGGAGTGGATGAACACCCTCCATTGATTGATGAGGCTACTATTCTTTCTTCTTCTAGCAAATCATCTCCCTCAAACACTGATGGAGTATATACCTTCAACGATGCCGTGACAGACATAGATCGTCTACTCGAAATAGAAGATGCCGATCGAACAGGCAAGTTTGACTATGCCTCGATTGTTAATGGTGCACAAGTGGTACGACGAGGGCCATATTCCACGTCATACTCTTTATATGAAACTTTACCATTAGTTAATCGTGTCTTGGCATACACCAAATTGCGATTCTACGGACACCCTCCTGAGGCAGCTTTGGTTCCTACTTTTCCCATGCACACGAGAGGACAATGTTGGTCATTTACAAATGAACAATCTAGTTCTCGAACTAGGAGACAAGCTGGAGGAGGAAGTAGTGGCGATATGATTGGTGATTATGCAACACTGACTATAAGTCTACCCTCAGCTATATCAGTATCCGAGGTCTTGGTAGAACATATCCCTCCGACTATTACATCTGATCCAACCTCGAGTGCAATGAAGGAATTTCGTGTACTTGGATTTGAGGATACAGGTGCATTTGGTGAGCCTTGGGAGTTAGGATTATTTGTATTTAACGATGTTGGACCAAGTATACAGAGATTTGCAATACCAACAACGTTAGATGGGCAGAATGTACCAAAACTGAACTCTATTGCCTTTGCCGTGGATACGAACTGGGGTGGTGATTATACATGCCTGTATCGCGTGCGGGTTCATCAATAATCATTTAGAAAGTAGAAGATGTTTAAAATGAATCATTACTTGATTACAATTTCTCTTAACCTATCATATCTCTCATGGGTCCTCTTGTACAAGCCTTGCAATATAAGCATCCATCAATTCGGCCTTCATCACAGAACCCCATTTCACATAACATTCCTTTGCTTGTTTATAGTACTTGAGAGCATCTTTTGTATCATCCTTATTAAACTTCTCACAGTGTCCACCTGCAAGCTCACAGGAAATGCCTTCCTCGTGAATAAAACCGGACTTTTGAGATGCTTCGATTGCTGCTGTATACTCCTCCCTTGCTTTGTCGTCATTCTTGTTCAGTGAAAAATACTCTGCTTGGAGTATATGTACTTTGTTCTGAAAGTTGTGCTGGAAGATGCGCGTTACACAATTCACGAGGACGAAAGAGAGGAGATAGTAACATATGTTAGTACATGTGCTTTGTAAAGGCAATCATATACAGGCAAACCGAGTTCAAATGAAGTAACCAAAACAACGAGACTTCATATTGAAAACTTGAATTTATATGAAAAACAATACTAACGCGGACTTTCCTCTGAATAACTGGCCATCTCCTTGAGCATGGTAATCACTTCCCTTGCACCCCTCTTCAAGTCGTTATCTTTAGCTCTCTTCACTTTGTGAATAGCAGCAAGTCCAAAGTAAAAGGATGAGAGTATGTCTTTAGGAGTTGGGGGCGTTTTGCCTCTCTGTTTGATTGCGATCGGGTCTGTTTTTAATTTCTTAGCAAAGTATAATGTTCGGGTATTGTCTATTCGCAATATTTAGGAAGCACAAGAGTCAGCATACAGCCAATTTGAAAGATTTGATACACACACACACACATATACTCACGGCCAACTATAAACGAAGCGACAATACGATGAAAGTATACTGATGCTTGAAATCCCTCAATCTTCATCATAGGATCATCGATACATTCATCTACCAACTTTGATTCAATAAACTCTTTATTGATCAATTGAGATATTGTCTGGTGATACGAAGACAAATAAGCCACCGTCCTTTTATGCTTGTGTATCTGACTAAGTTTCAACAGAGAATTGACATCTTCCAAAAGAGAACTTAGATTGTTCCCGGCGACAAACGATTTTTGTACATACATTAATCCACTCAGGAGGGCAGTTGTTACATCTCCAATAGACTGACCGACACCGAGTCCAGTATGAAGTCTTTCAGCTGCCAATTGGATAGGCTCGAAAATGGCCCCAACAAAGCCGTAGTAAGATAAATACACATGTATCAATTGACTGCTATCCTCAAATCTCGCAAGGAGATCAAGGGCAACTTTGCCATATCGATTGGCTTGCTTCATTTTCTTATAGATAGATAACATGAAGCTTCCATATGCGAACCCGTTGGCGCTGTATTTAGACACTCCATGATCAAGAGATGCTCTCAAGTACTATAAACAAGCAAAGGAATGTTATGTGAAATGGGGTTCTGTGATGAAGGCCGAATTGATGGATGCTTATATTGCAAGGCTTGTACAAGAGGACCCATGAGAGATATGATAG
>Ga0214477_100706_pt1 | contig 21530 bp, 25 predicted proteins | sample M1_20Mar14CPVII9_FD_165058 | JGI IMG/M metagenome (GOLD analysis project Ga0214477, IMG submission 165058) | Marine eukaryotic communities from Monterey Bay, California, United States - M1_20Mar14CPVII9sort6BwellC16 | ecosystem: Environmental > Aquatic > Marine > Unclassified | place: USA...
TTGGTGTCAAAGTATATAAATACCGTTCACTAAAAATCGCTCAACAAAGTCCTCGATTGAATCAAGGCAAGCCGTCAATTCACAGCCGACTCTGATATATTATTAATACACTACTACGATATAATTGTATGACTTCTATCCATTCAGAATGGGCTATTGTTTGTATCGACGTTCACTATTACTATTACCAGTTTTTAACTAAGGCTTTTTTTGGGAGGAGTTGGCCGGTATCTTTTCTCGTAGCCAATTTAAATTACCACAAGGTAAGATCTTAGTAGTAGGCAAGAACATTACAACTCCACCTTACTCCTTCCTTAAAGCCACCATAACAGCCTATCAGGGTGCAGCTATCCGATATCCGATATACATACGCCAACTTCATCATAAAGAGAAGAAGAGTATTATTGTTCAGATATTTAGGCAATATATTACATCGCCACTAAAAGATACCCCAAATTAGATAATACTAGATAGCCCACACATCCAGTCATTGACTGACTAATTGCAAACTCTATCCCGATATCCCCACCAGCCTACTAATAAATATGAAAACTAAAACTACCGCTACTAAGAAGAAGGCCGCTTCTTCACCCAAGAAGAAGTCCACCAACAAATCACAAGTGGCTCGGGCTATGCCTGTGCATGTTCCTAATACCAATGCAAGTAACATTGTTCAACTCCAACAGCGATTGGCATACATTCAACAACTTGAACAACTCGACCAATCCAATGCCCAATTACGGCAAATGATGAATGCACAACTTGCTTCACAGCAACAAATGGGCAATAGTGGTGTAGTATTGCCAACCTCAACACCGAGTCAGTTGCAACATTTACAACAACAAGTTGTAGCAGCACAAATTAATCAAGTTAATAACCGAAAGGATATGATTCATCAAATTGATAAAGAGATTAGGGCAAAGATTCCAAGTGTACAAGAGAAGAAGAAGAAACCGAGTTCCTCTTCTGAAGATAAGGTTGAAAAGGTAGTCATCAAGGCTGAACAATTATTCCATTTAACTGTTTCACCTGGTAGACTTGGCTTAACTATAGCAATGAACCCATCCGGTGGAGCGACAATTACAGTAATTGACCCGATATGTACATTCTCAAGTAAGATTAATGTTGGTGATAGGATTGTTACAATTGACGGAAAAGATGTATTAACATTGGAGGATATTAAGAATGGGAAGGATCGTGCTCGTACATTTGGTATTATGCAAAAGGTCAAAGAGGATAATATTACAATTCAGAAAGGACCAAAAGAGATTGAGATTGCTGCAAAGATGGCCCAGAATACAAAGGAACCGTCTTTGACGGCGGCAGCTGCACTTGAAGTTGCTGAAATGTCTAAAGACATAGTAGCTTTATCTGCAACAAAAGCCGAGAAGACGTCTCTACCCGCAATAAAGGAGGATAAGAAGAAGAAGACAGCAGCCACATCTACAACCGTTACAGGAAAGAAGAAGAAGACAAAGAAACAGAAGGATCCGAATAAGCCAAAAGGTTTCAAGAGTGCCTACAACTTTTGTATGGCAGATGCTCGTCCAATCGTAAAGGCAGCAAATCCAGATTTATCATTCCGTGAAATGCCAAAGAAGCTAGGAGAATACTGGCAGGCATTATCAAAGGAAGAACGTATGCCGTATGAGAAGATGGCTGCGGCAGATAAGGAGAGGTATGATCGTGAGATGGCGGTGTATAATGCTAAGAAAGATGGATCAGGTGAAGCGGTTGCGGCTAGCAAAGATGACTCTGTTGAGCCACAAGAAGGAAAGAAGAAAAGGAAACGGGAAGGTATTGATACTAGTGATTATAAGGCAGTTGGCACAAATGATAGTGTGGAAGTAGTAGAAGAAGGGAATGCAAACAAGAGACTTAAGCATGAAGGATTCTTTACTCGGGTGTTCAACAAAATCAAGGGAATCTTCTCATAAGTGTTCTGTAGAAGGCAGGCGGCGATAATGTTAATCAGCTAAAGGCAAGAGAAGTAATGTATAGTTCATAATGAATAAAGTTGCTGGGTTATATCTTATTGATATCCTTCTATAGTACTTAGAGCGCTCCACTCATCCGCCCAAAAGAATAACGAATCATGAATCTTATCTCCTTCTCTGTATACTTCAGGCCTGGAAAGTAAGAACCCTTCGAGATTGATCCATGTTATAGTACGATTGCCATACCTCGTTCGGCGTTCCTTAGCCGATAACTCATGAAACCATTTCACCAAGTCTTTTTGATCATCTGTACTATTCACATCCCGTGAGTAGTTGTACTTCTCAAGTAAGATGGGAGTTGCTTCGGAGTTACTCAGAATATGTCCATCACTACCAGGTAACGAAACAAAGCTAGCAATGTCATCGGTGGATATCATTGAGGCACATATATCAGCTAGTTTTCGATTAGCATTCCGAAGGTGTTTATGCAATTGCCAGTTGATTCTTTGTACATTCAAAGATGTAGAATCTACAACTGGCCAGTGATGTTGTTGAATTGGATTAGCACCTCTCAATAAAATATTGCCAGGGAGTGTCAAACCAACTTGACAAACAGTCCTTATCACCATTGTGGCTATTGATTCGACATTGAAGTTGCCATGTAATAAGTGATGCAAACCTCCACTGTATAGAAATGTATCTGAAGTCGTCCGTCTCATATCATCATACTCAGCCCTAAAGAACTGAAGCATGTCCATGAACTGATCACTCTGGCCTTTGTATTCGGCCTTTCTATGATGTGCATAAGGGAAACCAATCTTATATTTGATATCATAGTTTCCTTTATCCGTATGTTGTATGTCACTGAAATCTTTCACGATTTTACCAGGCATTGTGGAGTCGCCAACCCTAAAGTGTCTTATCTTGTTTGGTATACGTTTCTTTGGATCGTAGTCTAAACTGCAATCAAAGGGTGTCCATTCTGCTTCTAAAGACATGTTCAAGATATGTGGAGGATGTTGTGGATGATCTTCTATCCAGCCTCCTTGCAATATGTATCCATTATTAGTGTTGTTAGAGCACGGTGAAAGAAGATTACTTGTTGATGACTTTCTAATTCCGCTGCCATTTAGTAGTGACTCCACCTTCACTGATGCTTCTTTCCAATACAAAGGACCAAAGTCTAATGTATGATACCCGTCATCTGTATGCAGTTGATGGGGTAACTTTAATCCCTCATGACAGGTATAGTAATGACGTAACGATATACTGGCATTCTGTTGCTTTTGTTGTCTTCTTGGAAAGTACAATCTAGCATTATATTCGCCATTCAAATTATCATATGTAAAAGTTGCTGACTTGAAAACTGTATAGTTACTCGAATGTATTGATGATGACCAGTATGTTTGATAATCTACAACAAATACATCTCCACCAGATTGCCTTTGTTGTATATTGTTATTGTAAGCATGAAAGGTTATGTTTATTGAGATGAAAGAGTCATGATCATTTTCAATGAGTGAAATATTTGCAATACTATTATTCAATGTTGCTTGTATAGATGTTGGTCCATCTCCGGCACATGTATAGTTGGCAACCTCAGCTGCATCTATAATATCATACCAATGCTTATCGATATCATTATCATCATGACATGGATTTATAATATCAACCTGCTCATACTTCGAACTATTGTTATACCTTTTACTTTGATAATAATTACCAGCCAAGATAAGCATATCCTCATGGTAGTATATTCCGAAGACGAAAAGAGCTACGGCGAGTAGTAAATGAGTACTTATCGATCTCATAAGACAACTCTAGAGGCAAAGAGACCACCCAGTGCAGTACAGCATTTATTATTGGAAATTTTCATAAAAATATTATGAGAGTATATTTCTTTATCTAAGTAATATATCTCCTCTATAGACTTCCACCAACAACTGATATGCTGCCGTATTGATTATGTATACGAACGCTTTATTCTCATTACACCATTTAAGATACTTACATTCTCTACTTGGTGGTGGTTCTTTGATTTAGCACTTCTACAGCGGTCAAGCGGTATCCTGATTTTATCATTTTTTTAGATCTTCTTATTATTGCAATTCGGCGGCTTCATATATCCATCATGTCTAATATATCAATGCTATGGAAGCTATGTATGCTATGTATACTCGATATAGTATTATCGTTCTCGCCCGCTAGTTTGAGATCCGTATATTCAATCACAAATGGAGCAAATAATGATAGATGGAGATTGATGGATACTGCGTCATCAGAAGAAGATGATGAAGATTGGAGAGCATTTCGGGCAAAGCTGGTCATGTCCGAGTCCGAGAGTAGCAGTAGTAGTACTAATGATGATGTTACCAGTAGTAGTGACGAAGACGATGATCTTGATGGCTTCGGAGCATTGTTCAAAGATACAGCAACTACATCTTTTACACCATTAGATCCAGAACAATGGGCATACGATTCTGGAAAGGTTATAGAAAAGGGTGCAGTTATATTAGGTGGTGTGGAACAGGACTTTGGTTTTGGGTTGCGTCAACAATACTTTCACAAAGCTGTGATATTAGTCTTGGATTATGACGAGGCCACATTCACTAAAGGAATCATACTCAACAGACCAAGTGATAGAATGATGGATGATGATGTTAATGATGGATTGAAATGGAGAGTGTGGTTTGGTGGTGATGTTCAAGGGCTAGATTCTGTATTGCCTGATATTATATGCTTGCATTCGCTAAAATCTGACGAGGCGAAAGAGGCCAGTGTGAACGTTATGAAGGACATACATTGGACTTCATTTGATAATGCCAAGAAGCTTGTAAAGAAGGGTGTTGCTAGTGCTGACGACTTTTGGTTATTTGCCGGCTACGCTGGTTGGGGACCTAATCAATTGGCTGGTGAATTAGATCGAAAAAGTTGGTACATGTGTGCTACCGACAGCCAAACGCTGCTAACAGAACTTGCAAGACAAAGTAAAGGAGTCGACGTCAGAGAAGCTGGATTAGATGTGTGGGAACAACTAATGGGTATGATTGGTAAAGAAGAAACTGCAAATGAATGCAGTGGTAGCTTTGATGATTATATGCTAAAAGAATGGAGTTTAGCGAACCTGGCACAGTCTGATCAGACGGGAGAGATAGGCATGACCAAGTCAATAAAGGGAGGCATGGAAGTTAGTAGTGGTTCGGTAGATCAACTCATGATGGATGCAGCACAGCTGGCACTATCACAGGATATCTCGGCGGGTACATTACTTCGAGCCTCGTCAGCTGATCGATCTCCATTTCTATTGACGAAACAAAACTTACATCATTCTTTGGTGTTGGTAGTACTTGAAGATGACAATGTATCATTAGCTTGTATGCTCAATCATCCAGCTAACAAGGGATGTGATGTGACAAATAGCAAGAAGGAGAGATCTTCTATACCAATACGCTATGGAGGGGATTATGCGATAAAAGGACAGGGTGCTATGATGTGGATCCATTGCTCTGATAAACTTCGAGAAACAGGTATAGGAGAACCGTTAGGGAAAGAATGTAGTATCTTCAAATGCACAGAGGAAGATGCCAAGAGTGCTATATCATGTGGTGTAGCCAATGAAGACGACTTCCTAATCACTAGTGGTCTAATGGTATGGCCAAAACGGTTAGGTGGTTCTCTTTCCGACGAGGTAAAGCAGGGTACATTTGAGGTGGTTGACTCGTCAAAGATTATAGAAGTATTCCAAACATTACAAAAGCAAGAAGTGTTGAACAAAGATAATTTAGAAAGAAACCTTGAGATATCCAATGAAGCTTGGGTAAAGTCAGCATCAGATGCGTCTCCGCCAAGTGATGAAAAGAGCACTCTGACGGTTGGTATCGGTGAAGGCTTTGATGAAGACGATGAAAGCTTCGTATTCAATACTGATAAGAAGGTTTCAGAGCTGTCCATAGAAGCACAGACAAAATGGGTGGCCACCTTTCTTCTTGGAGAGCCATCGCTGAAATAGCTTCTTGGATGGAGGCGGCAGAGGGCGGCAGTGATATAATTGATGGGATATGATTGTGGTTCTGCTGCTTTATACATTATATATACTCTAACTTTCTAGGCAACACTGATTGAGATGATTGGTTCTTCACTAAAAGAGAATATGTAGATTTGTCGACAAAGAAGAATAGACTAAACTAACAATAACTGTAACAGTTGAACTAGAGTAGAGTAGATAGAAGTCGTAGTAGTATGATGCAAGGCAATAAACTTGGTGTTAACAATTGTGTAGTATAAATGCTAGTACTCTGAGATGGACCAACATTATCAACCCGCAAAACTCGTGTGTACACGAGATAGACAATGATAACCTCCTCTAAATCCTCTGAGAGACGATAGAAGAGAGTATAATCATATCCTCAAAACACCAATGGATTAGAGCACAAATGAAAAACAAAAAAATAGGGCACGACGAACAATCTTTGTGATGGTAGTTCAATTTAATGAGCCATGCCACCCCTTGATCGGGCGATTTCCCCCCGCTTAGTAGCAGCTTTGTCAGCCACGGCCTTGACTTTCTTCGATTGCTCATCGCGTTTCTTGGCCTTGCCCTGTGCTTTCATCTGCTGTCGAAGTTTCGCATTCTCCTTCTCGAGGTCCATCCTCTTCTTCTTCTCTTCCTGCCTCTTCTTCTTTTCAACAGTGGCTATCTTCTCAGCGGTATGAAGCTCCTTCTGCATCTTGGCATTAGGGGTGCTTTGTACTGCAGAGTAAATATTTGTCAGCAACTCCTTGTTTACATCGTCACGCTTGATGTACTCGGTGTGGTTACTTTTCAACGTCATTTCTTGCAACTTTTGACCTTCATGGAGACTACCGAACTGTTGTTCCATCCATTTCTTCTCCCTATCTGTTTTAGGTCGACCATTCTCATTCTTTGGTGTAAAGTTACTAACTGACGCAGAGTACGACTATGAATCATCAGCAGTAGTAGCAGTGGAAGTATCAAAAGACACATTCAATGGCACCACATTCTTCTTTGCAGTCGAAAGAAGATCTCGTTTTTCATTGACGACGTCGATTTGTTTGTTTGAAAGATTCTCCTTTTCCTTGTCTGGAGTATGAATTGCAACCATGGTTGAGTTGAAAGAAAGTTCTTGGTCGATGTCGTTTAATGAATTGTTAAAGTCAAAGTGAAAAATCGAAATGAGGGCTCCAAGATTTTGGGCGGGGGCTCCAAGTTTTTGGAACCCCATTCTCTCCCACTAAGCCAGCCAGTTTTCAAATTGTTGAGACTTATTATCTTGATTGAGATGGTGACGATGAATTTCAATTGTCCAGAAGGTAAATGGAAACAACTCGTATAATCCAGTATCATCAGAACTATCAACGCAGCTATTAGAACAAATCATTACTGGAGAACGTATCAATCCCACCTTAGCAAAAAGAGCTCTACAACTACATCTCTTAGTACATCAGAGGTCATTGGATATATTGTATGACAATCATGTCTCGTCTTCCAACGAGGGAGATGCCGAGACTGCTCGTTGCAACACTAATCGGCTGTTTGATAAAATCAATGGTGAAGCTGTTACAATTGTGAATCAGAGCATAGCGGAATGGCAAAATGAAGCACCTTCTCTGCCTTGTGAAGACAATAGCCAGACTGATACTCCACTGGGAAACTCTGATGGAGGAGTGGTATCTTCACAAGAAGTTGCCGCTGCTGTTGTTCAGAATCTCGTTACCAACGAGGCTCTATCTCTTGTTGATTCGACAGTAGATTTATCTGTAACAGCCCCTTCGTCTAATGATGCTGTAGCGAAGAAGCATCCAGTACCAAACATGTCAGACTTAAGCCTCCGTATCGAGAATCACTGCCAATCTCTCAAAGCTCACAATTCAAACTTTCTCGAAGTGTTGGAGTCTCGATCTATCGCTGCCGAGAGAAACACTAACGATGTATATCACCTCATTCTTGGCCGGTGCAATATTTCAACTGTATTCAACCTTTCTATTTCCCTTGTATGTAAAGGGGAACTTAAGCTTGATGAGATTGATGCATTGAATCGCATAGTTTGGCTAGCTCTTGAAGGGAAGATGGCAGTCGTCTCACATGCAAAGGAAAAGAAGATTGCTTCGATCACTGACAAACTTGTCAACACCCACAGTGATGATGACTCTATCTCACTTTCAACCATTCTACAAACATTTGTGAGTGATGACGGTGGTACCTCATCAGCCGAAAGGAAGGAGGACAATCATCCACTTGCCATGGCAGCTCGAAGAGCTACTAACGAGCATGAGGGCAATTTCAGGTGGGAACGACATGCAGTATTTTCTCAACAAGTACAAAACTCTCTTGGAAATCTTGCGTTGATAACAGCAGGGGCACGGGTGCTATCCATGTTCACCTTTGATAGCCTTGCCAATATCCTAGACGAGAATGACAAGAATACACTTGAAAGTTACCTGTCATTATGTGAACACATTTGTACCGATGATGAAGAGTTTGCTTTAATTGGAACACAATCTCTTGCTTGGTTCTACGATTCCATCATCTTTCCAGTAACATAGATGAAGTTCAGTAATTGTGGCCTTTAACAGGTATCCTGTTAAATGGTTCTGAGAAGTGAGGCTGGAACCTGCATGTAGCATCTTCGTAGCCCTAGTAGAGGTGGTTCCCGAAGGAATCTGATCAAACTTTGTACTAGTAACTTGATCAGGAGATTCCTAAATTTTTCAAAAAGTGGTATTAAAGTCTATTTTTGAGCTATATACGACCTGCTTTAGGCCACAATACTCAAAAATGGAATACTTGGAAGTGTCGCATTGGCCTTTGAGCAGCCATAACTCCTCTCCTCGTCCATATGACGAAGGTATCCAACTAATGGCAAATGTTCTAATCGACCTGGGCAATCCACCACCCGAGTATGAAGGCCTGAAATTGACTTTAAGGATTGAGCTCATAACCTTCTGGGGAGCCATGGTTCATATATGGGATATTAGCCGACCCTCCTTAGCAAGGAGGGCCGGCAAAGGGGCGCCCTCTCCCAACCAAGCTAATCAGGCTCTCTCTAGTGGTTCATAGTATTGCTTGCAACACTTGTTAGTGTTGTAAAGAGCTCATAGGGTGCCACAGGCGAAAATTTGAGCCCTACATGCCGATCGTACCCCCTCGGGCCATGCAGCGGGGGGTGTGAGGTGTTGGTGTCCTACAGAGCTATGATAGAAGGTTGGCAGGCAATGTATAACTACTTTTTTAAAGTGGGGAGTGCCCCCAGACTCGTGAGATAGGTGTCTGGCTGGTGGTGCAGTCTTGTAGAGCACGAGCATAGCTTTCAGAATCACCGCCATTTTTTATCTGAGGTTGAATTCTCGTAGAGATAGGGTAGCTAGAAGTTAGCTTGGGCCATATATGGGCCAGTAACAGGATTCCTGTTAATACACGACATCAATCTATATATAAAACAAAACAATATTCCATTGCCGCACACAACCATAGCCTCAGAGCCCTTACTCAGCCCCACAATAGCTTCTTGATGGGAACTATAGCTTTGGGTGAAATGAACACGCTCCATTTCAAGTATTCACTCTCATAAAAGATCTTATTCACCTTGTATACAGCATACGACACAACAATAACTTGCCACCAAACAGACTTGATATTGTTACTGTGTCTCAATACTCTACATACAGAAAGTCCAACTCCGAAGAAGACGAAGGCATAAACGGCAAGAATACAAACAAACTGAAGTATCAATGCTGTGCTGAACAACACAAGGCCTGTCACGACAAGCTCCTGCCAAATAGAAAGAGGAAGAGGAGGGAGATAACCAAAGCTGTGCAGACCGACAAAGAAGAGGCGATTCATCAGGCGTAGACTTCGATCAATTCTGTATTCATCTCGTAGATGTTTCCACGCTGCATATACGATGCATGTTTGTAATTCTGTTAGCTGATATTAAAGACAAACAATATATGATATGAGACATGATATATAAAGTATACAAGTAAATACATACAAAAAAATACGCTTACCAACACCATCTCACTCTTTTCATCTTTCTCCGATGGTTTCTTGGGCAACTTGAAGAACTTAATAAGATTTGCCTGGCTATCCTTATCAATGCGGTAGACGTTTTTGTTCCGCTTGCCAGGTACTCTCTTGATGATGCCATATCCTGCCAGCTTGAGAATTTCTCCTCTCGACTCATCACCACCTAAAGCTTCAAAAGAGAGCAAGTTGTGGTGTAGAAGTGATATCTTCCACATGAGCTTGGCCAATCCCTTCTTCCTTCCAATATACCAACACTTAGCTTTGAATGAAGGAATGTGTATAGAGATACTCTTTGCTGTTTTTGAGTCCAATCTGCTTGCTCTTTTCTCCTCTCGTTCACGCTCACAATCAGAGCAATCACATCCACAATCGGAATCATCATCCTCACTATCATCGAGTAGCACTGTCTTGAGACCCTTAATCTTGACAAGTAGAACATCACGACATCGAGGACATTCACAAAAACGGCGATTGTCACTTTGTACACTTTTTGAGTAGAATTTACGCACGGGGTACTCATCCGGCTCGTCGTCATATGATCGGTACTCCCCAGTATTAGCTGAGTCTGCTCGTGTGACAGCTAATTTGAGAATGCAAGCGGCACAGAACCGTGTCGAGGATTTTTCTTCTCTCCCCTTTGTACCACAGCATGGCAGTGTTACTTAGAAGAAATGTTGAGGATGGATACATGTCAGAGCTTATATAATTTGGTAGTAGCGGTACACAATTTCATAGACCATTCGTCTTACCTAGACTTTTCCATTTATGATTTGGTTCATCAAGACGAAAACAAGCAGCACATCGTGCAGTACCGCAATCCTCATTAAGATCTCCCTCGTCACTATCTTCCTCATCATCGTCAGGTCGAATCCTTGAACATAGATTTTCCTTTGGCCGGCGGCTTGATCTCCTTGCCAAATCACTCATATGATTTAGAAATCCTTGAAACATCTGTGAAGGATGATATGGACCAGAGTCGTCATCATCATCTTCCTCTGAATCATCATCATCATCTGTATTGATCCCATCCGTAGTACGTCCAGAGGAATTATATAAAGTGTTAGATTTCTAGTTCAATAACTATTGACTCTATTGGAATAAATCTTTCAACTTACCAAGTTGCTCCATTCGACCAATGGCATTCATTGCATCTCCAATACCAAGGCCGGGTAGTCCAGGGTTAGAAGATGCAGGTGTAGGCCTAGTGAAGCTGAAGGGTGTACGTGTAGTTGATGTACTTGTCGTTGTTTGGGTATTAGTACCAAATGGGCCAGGGAGTCCAGTTCGATGAGTAGTAGATGCACTTGTCGGGTTTGTTTGGGTGTTACTACTACCAGTAGCAGTTCCACCACCTCCAAATGATAGTCCATTTGAAATACCGTCACTATCCGAATCATTATCTCCTGTTTGTGCATAAATAAACCCACCCCATTCAAATATTAATAATAAAACATGAGATTAAAGATTTAGATTGTTGAACAATTTATATGTTTGTGTCTAATACTGCAATACCATAGAATAAACAACTGTTAAACATAACTGCACTGTACAATATCTTAATACTCACCTAATGCACCAAACCTGTTTCCAGTCCTATTACTACTACCATTATTTCTCCCTCGTCTTGCAGTACTTATTGTTGCTGGATTTGCAGCAGCTGTATTGTCAATGTCCTCCAATGGCGGCATAGACTCATCATCACTATCTGATACCTCTCCAGAACGCTGGGAACCACTACGAGTAGCAGCAGTTGTTGTAGTAGATGAAGGATTATTATTATTATTCGCTTGTTGAAGAAACCCAATTGCACTCGAAAGATTATTGGGGTCAGACTGAGGAGGTCGTCTTGCTCTAATAATCCTCCTTCGAGGATTAATCTCAGATGGAGGAGCAAATAAATCACCAGCGGGTGAACATCCTGGACAGTTGCAATCATCCTCACAAGTTCCACTGCCTCCGGTAGTTGTGTAAGTTGGTAAATTTGACATAATAATTCGAGTAGGTGCACCTTATCAATTTTTTATAGTTCAAGTTATATGTATATTTGTTCAATATATTAAATTTTGTGTTGGATGCGTTAATTATATTGTGCGTATGTATAATATTGTAGGTGCACCTTACAATTTTGCAAGTTCAAGTTATGTGTTCGTGTATAATTTATTTAATATATTGATAATTTGTGGTGGATTGGGTTAACTGCAGACAACTATACCGATAAAAGAACGTGTTTAAATTAGATTAGATGCTATTAATAATATACCATATGCCTTATTGACTAATCTACATAAGTTCAATTTTAGAGGGCACATGTGCGGGGCATGTTATCCCCGATAAAATATGCGCACAAATTTTGAGTTCGTCTTTTTTAGACTGATTTATTTTGATTGCCTTATTATGTTGTTGTCTTTTGGTATATAGGCTAGGAGGACAATACATGTAGACATAGTAAGGTGAGAAAATCTTTTAAGTCTTTGTCTCTTTGTGGTTCATCTATGAGAGAACAAACTCGACTCATATGAGCTTCACAAGATTCACAAGATTGAGTACCTATTTATTTGAGATCTCTAATGTTTATTGAGTTGCTATTTCATTCTCTAATACCACCCACTAACGACTGCCTTATCTTGTATTGATTGAATATATAGCCTTTTCGATACAGTAATAAGGTTTGATTACAATGGAGGAGCACAACATTGATTACGATAAGTTAGTTAGTACAACCAAAATTGAAGACATTACTTCCAACGAATATCATCAATACCTTCTGCGCCAGATCAAAAATAATGATCCTGATTGCACGTATTTATGTTTATCCCAAGATGGTGATGAGTATGAGTATCTTCCTGACAATCTCCAAGATTTGGGATGGCTGGGTTACTTTATTGGTAAAAGTACCACCTTACAAAGCTTGGTAATTGAAGGCATCAATTTATTAGATTCACCTAGTGCTATGGAATTATTTTGCTCTGAAGTCAACCAAAACCGGACAATCGAGAGGATATCATTGTATGGTTTAAATCCTGTACAAACAAATGCCCTATTCAAATCAATGAAATCTTTCCTCCAAAGTAACAATAACCTCACTAGTATTAATTTCATCGCATCTGAATTGGACGAATCAGCATGTCAACAGATTTCATTGTCTATTGGAGGGCGCAATAGTAAAATGTCTTTGACAAGATTTACTATTGAAGATTGTATCATAGAAGATAGATCGATGGTAGATATTATCTTAGGTTTGAGCTTACACCCTCAGCTAAAAGAGCTCGACTTGACAAGTTATGATGGTGGTGAAGGCATGGGAAGAAATAGTTGCCTAGCATTAGAATCCCTTCTTCATTGGACAACGACTGATTTATGCGGTCTTCGTTTGGCTGGGAATTTAATTGGTGATGAAGGAATGAAAATAGTTTCAAAAGGGTTGGTCAACTGCAAGTCACTGCATACTCTTGATATAAGCTCAAATAATTTGGGGGGCGACGGAGTAGATTCTTTAGTATCTGCACTCAAGAATTGTACCAAGCTGAAAAGATTATATATGTCTGGCAGCGGCACAATTACAGTCAAAGGGTGTGCAGCTCTGTCAACTCTTCTAGAAATATCAACCTTGGAGTTACTTCACTTGGCCAACAACAACATTGAAGATGAAGGGGCTCAGCTGTTTGCGTGTGCATTAGAGGGTAACACTACCCTGAAGAATTTGAGTATTGACAATCACACATACTTCTCCAGTCAGTCTAGAATCACTGATACAGGCTGGGAGTCTTTTTCTAGAGTACTCTGCGATACTTCAAGTGTCAACAAAACATATCTCTCAAATCATTCGGTTTTGTATTTGTCGAGTAAAAGACCAGGAGCACTTCCAACAATCTTAAAAGATTGTTTAAAGTTGAATGATTATACTGACAAAAAGATAGTTGCAAAGAAGAAGATGCTTCAGTACCATGATGAGTTTGATATGCACCCATTGCTTCAATGGGATTTGAAAGCACTGCCATTCGTCATGAATTGGTTTGATAATGCAAAGGAATGTACTGAACTCGAATCAAAGGTCTCGAAGTTGAGTTTTTCATCACTGTTTGATTGCATTCGTGGTATGCCTATGCTTTCCGTTTATGGTCTTACTGTGAATGAGCTACGTGAGATTTATAATGAAGAAACGGCATTATACAAGCGTTATAAGGGGAAGTACCCAGATGATGAATTTTCAGCTCTAATTGTACAATTACAGCAACGTAAAGACCGAGCCGAAGAGAGGTTTTGCATCAAGACTAATTGGAATACATTTACAGACCAATTTGTTGTTGAGTAATCGAATGGCTATATTTTGTAGTGTAGATCTGAAACTAATCCTCAATATATGTTAACCACTCCTCCATCATGCCTCTCTATTATAATTTTACTTTACTAACCAATACAGAAATATCATAACAAATACAACAAAACATACCAAGTAACACATATGTTTAGCTCCACCTCTTTCTAACATAACGCCCATCCGTTGTAAACTACCCGTTAACATATCACCAACATTTGTAAATCCATCCCCCATATTATCTAATAATGAATTCTGTTCCTGTACCTCATTACCAATATCAATAGTTAATCCCTTTAATCTAGCAACCTGATCTGATAATTCAGATATACGATCATTATTCTGTTGTTCCATTATATTTGCATTAGCATCGTGTGAGGACATACCACCTCCTCTACCTCCTCTTCCAGATTCAATATTACCGTACATATCGCCTGAACTTCCGTTTGGGCGTTTTCGCATTTGTTTATTACTCAGATTAGTTGTGTTGTTGTCGTGGTTGGAGTTTGTATGGTTTGAGTTTTGTTTCATTAATTACTGCAATAAAGTATAGCGTATACGATACAATTTGATAGATTGAATAAGATTGGTTAGTAGCGATTTGCAACTTGTTATGTTGTTTAGAGATGGATAGAAGTATAGGTATGGTAAAAGGATAGAGGCGACAACATTCGATTGTGAAAGTGAAGTGCAACAGACTTTCTCCAAATACCATAAAATTGTTACTGTAAATATTTCTATAACATTTGCAATACAAACTTGTAAAGTCTGAGGCCTATAGTGTTAAGTGTCAAGTACCACTACAGGCCTCAGATTTCAAAAGACATCAATGACAAGCTGTAGATTTTGCTTCAAGCCAATGCTCTATTGGCTCAATGTTCCTCCCGTAATCCATTGGGTTGAAGCGTCCTGATATGTAATTGGTAAATACTGCGGTTCTATATAGTCTACACAAAGCATCAACCATGATACAGCAACTCGTTTCACCCTTGACAAGAAATTTTGGCACAACTATCATCCGTCGTCAACATAGGATTGCAGCTACAACTTCTCTACCATATATATCACCAATCAATATCACACGATCATTAGCATCATTACCACTGCAACATGAAGAAGAAGAACCAGCACAAAATAGTGTTAGTCATTCACTCCTCATACTAGGCAAGCCAGGCGGTGGCAAGGGAACAATATCTAAGAAAATATTAAATGACTTTCCACAATTTAGACATGTTAGTACAGGCGATGAATTGAGACAACATGTTAGGAATGGTACCGAGTTGGGCAAGGAGGCTAAGAAATATATGGATGGTAAGTATATTTTTGATTGTATTGTATTTTGTGCATATGTGATGTGCACAATATCTTATTTGGTATCCTCTCAATATCTAAACATATCTTATGCATATTATTCAATCCATAAATAGCTGGTAGTCTAGTACCGGATGATGTAATGATTAAAATGGTAATGAGTGATGCAGTCGAGGCAATTAAGAATGGACAATCACTACTACTCGATGGCTTCCCCCGGACAATGGAACAAGCGGTGGCACTTGATAAAAATCTTGATGTTGATTTAGTTATTAATTTATGTGTACCGAATGAAACAATTATTGAACGTATCTCTGATAGATGGATCCACCCAGCTTCAGGACGGGTATATAGTTATTCATATCAACCACCGAAAGTGAAAGGATTGGATGATGAGACTGGTGAAGAATTAGTACAACGGGATGATGATAAGCCAGAGAGTGTATTGAATAGATTAAACAAGTATGATAATGTAACAAAGCCATTGGTGAAGTATTATGAAGAGAAGGGAGTTATTCAAACGTTTCGAGGAACAGAGAGTGATGTAATCTATCCCGAAGTACAAAAGTGGTTGGGTCATCAATTGGCAGAGGCAGAGATGGATCGTCTTCAATTTGAACATGGGCAATAGATGTTTGATATATTATGATATATATCTTTTCTTATTATGCAATAGTGGTAATTGAAAAGCCTGCCCTTGCAGAGATGTACAAAGTATGTGTTGGCAACTTGTTAATAGTTGCTCTTGTATTATTTTTACTTAAAGATTTAGTGAGAGACTTTAACCCGATCATTTTTGTGCACTATTAACATACAGAATCTACACTACTTAATACCTATCTATGCAATCACTTCAACCTCTGTTGCCTCAGTTGCACTGCTTGAGCTACCCATGGCCATCACTTGCGTCTGATCTAAACCTGGTGCCAATATCTTTAAATACCTATCAAAGTATAGACTTTGTTTCACAAGTAATCCAAACTCTCTTGGAAGCTTTAAACCGTTGTCTTCTGTCACGTCTACAATCTTTAGCAGCATACCAGTGACTTCATCTTCATCAAATGAAATGGAAGCTGAGACAGTACCGTCATTTCCCATGCCTACAGCAATCTCATCTGGGCTAACTTTAGCCATATCATTCATGACCTGCTCAATGTCTCTTCCAAACTTCTTTACATCAACGTCTGTATCAGTTGCTCCCATATTACACAATGCAGTTGCCATACCTTCGTAGTCACCTAATGCCATGCTTGTGCTTAGTTCGTTTACAGCGGTGAAAGTCTTCTCATTAACTCTTCCAACCATTCCAAAATCTATGAAACCAACCCTGGAGGATATTAGAGAAGGAGATAGGGTACGCGGTTGTTAGTATCGATAAATATCTATGAACAAATTACATGCAGAAGAATCATATACAACATATATCTTCTTACCGTCCATCATCCAATACTAGTAAATTGCCGCTGTGTACATCAGCATGAAACCATGGCATTTCCATTACACTAGTAGTCCATGTGTTCAAAGCGGTAACTATTAAACTCTCAGGATCATTAGTGATATCTTTGATTGATTCAGCATCGACCATTGAAACACCTTTTAGTCTTTCCATTGTTAATACTTTCTTTGAAGTTAAATCTCTGTAAACCTTTGGAGCCGTTACTGTATCAGTCATGCCCTGTTCAGTTAAGAACTGACGAAACTCTTCAATGTTTGTTGCTTCTTTATTGAAATCTAACTCTTCCAACATACTACTCTTAACATCAGTTGCAACTGCACTTAGACTTGTTCTCTCAAAGTCGGGTTGTAGAAACTCGAGTACTCTTGATGCAATGTATATGAAGTTTAGATCTGCTTTTAGTAAATCATCGATTTGTGGCTTTTGTACTTTTATGACCACTTCTTCTCCAGTCTTTAGTTTTGCAGCATGTACTTGAGCAATTGATGCTGATGCCAATGGAGTTTTGTCAATTGATGCAAAGTTGTTTGATATAGGGCCTAAATCATTCTCAATAATTGACTGCACTACTTTCCATTGGATTGGTTCTGTACTATCCAAGCATTTTTGAAATTCAAGCACATATTCTTTTGGAAATAATGAAGGACTACTGGCAACAAATTGACCCAATTTGATATATGTTGCACCTAATCTTTCAAATAGTTTTCGAAGTGCTACTGGTGCCGAGAATTCCTCCGCTGTACGACCAGGTCTCTGTATTGGAGAAAAGTCCTGCAATGTTCGTGTAATTGCAACGTATGCCTGAATTGTTCTAGACGGAGCCGCACGAGGCCCGGCTTCATATGCGGCCTGAATGATATCACGCAATAAGGATACAGCCTCTTCAGAAGATCTATCCTGGAGTGTTCTCTTAGGGGTACGAGTAGTAGTGGATGTTGTTGAACTAGTGGACGACATTAACATTGGCAATTTTAGTGTATGTTTTGATGAAGGAGCAACAAAGGCAGACACTGAAGGCGACGCTGCCAGTGCCGCAAGCAGAGCTAGACTATATTTTACCATTGTTATTATCCTTTGATATTGTACTATTCCTCCTCCTATTATTTGGTTAGTAATTATGGCTCTAGTAGGACTACCTTCATGATGAGTCAGTGTTGAATAAAAGTGGATTTTACACTCTCATAATTTTTTTCAAGGATACCGATGGGGTATCCTTAGTTCTAAACATGCAAGATACAACATGCAACTATGGGGCGGAGTCTCCTTCAATGCAATGCTGTAATTATTAGCTGAGATTACCTTAACGTCTACTTTGTTAGTTCTATCACCCAAAACTTTCACATCTCTCTCAATTGGAACAAGTTATGAATTTGTATGCATGCTCTGTGTACAACATACTACTTAACGTATCTTCTCGTAGATCACTCAATTGTTTCAGAAGCTCAAATAGCATATTATTATACCAAACAGCAAACATATACTTCTCGTCATCTTCTTCATACCAGTATGAGATGCCGATGATGATGTAGTACCTTTCTTCTTATATGTATTGCATTTTTCCCGATTTTCAATTACAACTTTACCGCCATTTTCTTCAATCAGTTGTACATCTAATGATTGTCCGCTTTGCAATCTTCCAACTAATCTAGAACCAATCCTATTGACACATCCCGTAACAACTATTAATCCTCTATCATTGACTTTCCATGATCCATAGAAAGATCCTCCATGAACATATATATGAGCTTCACCATGACAATGCAATGAATATCCATCCTTCATACTACCACCACTGCCTGCAATGAACTTTCCTCCGTGTATTGTTATGTTAGAACCGAAGTACTGGGATATCAATGCATCTCCTCCTCGATTCTTATTATCAATATTATCATACTCATCGTAATATATTCGATTGTCACTATTAGCAGCTCCATTGTTGCCACCTCGAACAGTAACACCTTCGTAGAATATTGCAGTACTAGCACTTCCTACAATAATACCGGCACCAGGTATAGGAAGATAAGACGATGCATCACCACCAATGATATCGCCATCAGTAGCATTCAAAGTACTACTCATTTGCAATTGTATAGCACTATAACCTGACGGTGAACGTATTGTATAATCACCTGATGGAAGTATTAGTGTTGATGAAGCGCGGAGTAGTATTGCTTCATTGATATTTGTTGTAATTGTATGTTTTTGACCATCGTTATATAAAATTGTTGCAGATGTAAAATAATAGGAAGATGTGCATAATGATGATATAAGTAAAAGTAATAAATGAAACATCATGCTACTCTGCCGTAACTCTAAACACCACGGCAGATGTGGTGGCACTAATGCTGCTGCCAACTACACACTTGGCTATCTAAATACCACATTATCAAGTCTAATGATATACATACCATATCTCTAGAGAGAGCCACTCTTATGTCAAAATGATATTTTGGTATCCTTCTCCCAACCTCAGCTCTAGTTCTATCATTGTCGACTACAAACATACTATCTCTAGCTCGCTGATATAATGATATTCCGCCGTCCGAAATCCTACTCAATAACATTAAATAGAGCTCATGATTTACTAAAGATTCCCAAATCATCTAACACCATTGCAATGAGAGATGATATTGTCAACAACAGGCCATCACGAGAACAGATACAGAGTGCATTCCGAACAGCTGCTAAACTTCATCATCCTGATCTTATCAATACTACTAATTCAAAATAAATGATAAAAATATATTTAGAGAATGCCATGAGGCACGTGAGTTGCTACTAGATCATTATATACGAAGAAAGTTTGTACACCCAGACATATTGCAATCGGTTAAAGATAAACCTCCACCAGATTACATGGAAGAAGGATCATGGTCATCAGTATTGAATAGTATAAAGAGCAATAGATCGTTTCAAGTTGAAGCCAGTATGAGGCTCTCTCTTTGTTTGGCGTTGGCTGTGGGAACATACATGCATGACAAGAACAAACCTAAGAGATTAGCAATGCAGAAGAGAAGAAGAGATGCTCAATATGCACAATTCGGACCGCAGCCACGATATTGACTGTGAGTTGTGTAGGTATTTGGATAGTATGTAAGAAGGTGTCTGCAATACTAGATAAGAAGTATTTGTACATGAGGTATTGAGGTGTGAAAGGCTTTGGTATACACAACAAAATCTTATCACCGTTTTATAGATGGTAGTACTATTTTCTACTACAATCAGAAAGCTCAACTCAAACACCACACAATAATGAAGACCCCTAGTTGCATCCTCGACACTCAATATCATTAAAATTAGCTTCGGTATGTGTACAGTATGGTGGGGAGACCGCTGTGGATACAGCCAGACCAACAAATACCGTCTTATCCATATCAATTGAAAAAGATAGCTTTGGGTATTGAATATCATTCCTATCACATGAATCGATACCTTCATAGGCATAGGAGGCTGAAAAGGTATTCCTATCATCTCGGACAAGTGTAATCCATAAGCACTCGACATCTGGGCTGCCATCATAATCATCAAAAGTATCTCCTCCTGTAACATTCCGATAAGACCACTCGGCTTGACCATTTGGTGAATGTGATACAAACATGTTCCTGGCAAACGGATCCAAGCTATCACGAACCATGAGTCCGACTCTACCAAAGTATAAGGGAATACCGGCCTCGCCTTCGCCATCACAAGTAACACCACAAACACGAGATGTAATCGAAAAGCTTTCGCTTGTAATCTCTTTATATGCAAAACGAAGTGTATCGCCCAACTCTGGATCATATGGAGGATCGTCACCATTGTCTTTCAGAGTATAACAATCAGGTTGAGCACACTTGTTTGTAAAGCCTGGACCGTTATGAAGTAGAACATCTCCAATATCTTCACTGTCGTCGATTATAAACTCTGGTACAGTTTGATCGACACAAGGAGACCTCTGGTTGTTTTGAATTGCTTGTTAGATTTGGCAATAGCTGTGAATGTCTTGTATGCCTTGGATGTCTTGGAACTCTTTGTGTATGCGTGAGTACTCATGCTTAGGCTTTGAGCTGCTCCCTTTCTGTAAGAAGCCACCTTGGTCAAGGCGAGTAGTGTATATATTGTGCCGGTCTTCATGGTATTAGTATAGAGGTTGTGAGTGAAGTCAAATAATCTAGTGCGGTAAAGAGTTGCTGATAGAAGTCAGTACACTGATGCGGATAAAGAGTTATAACAATGTTAAGTGCTCTTATCAGATCAGTTCAGTTTCAGTTGGAAAACAGCAAGAGTCCCACATGATTCATATGGTATCGTATACCTCTTAGTACCTATACCCGTCCTTTGATGGAGCTAGTTTTTCATTCTGCGTCTTCTAAGGTTGTTCTGTTCTACTTCTGTAGCTTCATCTTGGTTCTCATTCTCTTCAATTTGTACATTTGTATCATCCAGTTGCTCATCTTCTATCACGTCATTTTGTTCCTCTCCCTC
>Ga0214477_100707_pt1 | contig 21521 bp, 19 predicted proteins | sample M1_20Mar14CPVII9_FD_165058 | JGI IMG/M metagenome (GOLD analysis project Ga0214477, IMG submission 165058) | Marine eukaryotic communities from Monterey Bay, California, United States - M1_20Mar14CPVII9sort6BwellC16 | ecosystem: Environmental > Aquatic > Marine > Unclassified | place: USA...
CCATCAGGCACCTCAGAATGTACCTTGGTAGTGGCCACTGTACTATGTTAGGCCTCTGCATATGTAGAAGAAAATTTGAGATTTTCAGCTCATTTGGGTGCTAGGATCACTATGTGCTGCATGGTCTACCAAATGGCTGTAAATTGAGCTACCCCCCAAAAGTTAGGGATTTGAGACTCAGTTTTCAAGTGGACAAGCGCCCTCAGGAGTATGAGATAGGTGCCTGGCCACTTAGTATGTTTTGTAGTGCAATAGCAGAGCTTTCGGAAACACCGCTGTTTTTGATCTGAGGTTGGTTTCCTGCAGAGGTGGAGCGGCTAGAAGTTCGCCTATAAAATAATCTTGTCATATATGACCCATTACCTGGATTCCTGTTAATTATGGGTCCAAAGTATTGCTCTAGCAACTATCGGCTGCATATCATTGTGAGATGGATCTTTCTTTGAGACATAAAAAAATAATCTGGACGCGTGTCACATCATTAGCACTACCAATTGAAAAAGAGTATTTGATAACTGAATGAACTGAGGATTCGAAAGAGAACTTCAAGCACTAGATCAGAGGGTAGCATCGATTGGTCGGCGGTGTTATCTCTAGTGATGTAGAGTGTTAATAAATGTATGAGAAGATACCATAGGATACCCCAGCCAAAATATCATTGCTTTTACGTACCACTCATAGTACTTAGTAAACATGGACAACCACGGCGGTGAATTGCAATAATGAGCTCAGTAGATGATAAATCAACGTGTGATACAGAGTCTAGATCTAATATAGTATTCAACATATGATCTACTAACTTTACACATCTATATCTAATAGTAGTTTGGTATGATAACTTGTCGAGTAGAGGCTCGTTCCTTAATGCAACGCTCTCGTATCAAGTGACCAGACCATAAGCTCTTCATGATATGATAACGATCTAAATCAAGATATAGAGGACGGCCTCTATATTGTGGTGTTTCTCCGTGTGAGTCAACATATGGACAATTGATGTAAGCTGCCTTTTGTCCATGCACTATCAACCCCATACAATCTTGTACTAAGAAGAAGATACCAGCTCCACCTCCGCATTTATAGGCATGCTTTGTACATTCACCTTTGCCTGAGGCATTCAATACCTGATAATACGAGGGGGTAGATAGTGAGTTTGATTCAAGAATGAACGACTGCAAATACAATATTAAACAGCAACTCACCTGACCGCAGACTAAGCAAACAGCTGTTTGTTCATTATTGGGATACAAGTTGTTCAACTCAGCGTACAAGTCCGTGTAAGATTTTGGTAAATATGAGATTCTATATATGCCATCGTCATCACTAGCCTTGTCAAAAACATTGTTACCAAACAAGGGCAAACATGTCGGCGGTACTTTACTCATATGAGCAGTATTTGGCCAGGTCGATGTAAAGACTTGAGGGAAGCTGAGCTTGGTGATATCCTTGATAGTGCTTTGTTCGTACCACGACTTTACTATCTCCTGAAGAAGGATAGACTCCAGCATTGTATGGATACTTTCTAGACGGAACAGACTAGCGAAGCGCTTGAAGATTTGTAAAATGTCTTGACTCTGATCATCGTCATCATCTTGACTAGCCGAAGAGCCGCCGAAGATGTTTGGTATGAGTATCTGAGAGATGAGTGAGAGATCTCTTAAGAAGGCAACGGCATCTATCTTGGCTGATTCAATGGCACTGAAAATACAAGATGATATTCTGTCAGTATCATTCATAAGGGTTGATGACTGTTCTGATGTAGCCGAAAGCAGCAGTATCCGACACAACCTTAATCCAAAATGTCTCCATTCCTGTTCTTCTGTACCAATCCCATCATCTGTCTGTGCTAGACTATTATCAATGACAGTACATACTTGTTGTTTCCAAAATGACGAACCACTCAACTCTGAGTTCAACTTGGCAAGTAAGACCTGTGATATTCTTGCAACAAGTCCTAGTTGTATTAGATTCCGGCAGTCATCAACCATTTTAGCATTGCCGAGTTGTCCATCCCCTTCAGCTCTTGCACTTCCTGTAACGGCAAGTAAGGAAACTGTCGTGTGGGTGAGGACATGGCCAGATAGGATAGGATAGACCACAGGTGCTCGTTTGATGGATGCCTTTGCATCGGCCTCGAAGTCAAAGGGGTCATCTTCTTGCTTCTCAAAGGGAAACGACATACACAGCTGAATGACTTCCTTTGCTACCGGGCTTGTAGCCACCATGAGTGCCAAGGCAAGGTAACGAAGCTTGCCTAACCGGCCGTCAAATGGCTGGAATCCGTCATCCAACGATGGGTTAGCTTCTGGGAAGAGCATCAGCTCACCACCCAACTCAACTCTTGCAATACCAAGTCTTGATAAAAGAGACGGTCTATCCGATTCGGATGATGTACGAAGAACTTGTCTCGCCTCTGCACCCTCAGAACAGCATGTGTATGTAAATGCTTGAATTGAAAACAATAACTTTGATATGAGCTTCTCTCTTGAACATTCCTCTCGATAAGTCGTAGTTGATACCGAAGACAAACATAAAGGCCACTCGATCAATTCTCTCCCGTGTGCTCGTTCGAACTTATTATAGACAGCCTTCTCGGTTAGATAATGACGGAATTCACCAAAGTCGGTGAATAAAGCATCTTCACCGAGTCGTCTAATATCTCCTCGATGTGCAACATCTGATATCTGGTCAAAGAAACGACGAAGTACGTCACTGCTGCTTGATTGTTGTTGATTTGTCAAGTTAGAATCGTCTGACAACTTGGGCATGCCAGGTCCGTCGTCGGCAGTCGAGGAAGAACGTTGACGGCGCCTTCTCTTAATTGATCGAGGAGTTCTTAGAACAGAATTCCATGCACTAATCAACTCCTTCTTGCCTGGTAGCTTTGATTGTATCTTCTTCAATGATTGTCGTCGTCGTCGTGATGTAAATGGTGCAGCTCTTTCAGAGGAAGATAGGGTTGGCATGTCCTCCTCAGCTGATGGTTTTGTATCTTCTTCACTCGATGAAAGAATACATTGTCCATCCCATACTGATGTATCATTCCGAGTAGCCCACCACTTGGTAGTAGATAGAAAGTCTTGCAGCGATAGGTTGTTGTTAACTGTGTCAGAACTGCCAGGGCTATCGATTGACATGGACTCGTCTTCCGACTTGAACTTGTCGGGTGTTTCTTCAGCATCAACCTGATCTACCCAATTAGCTGCAACGTCAACAAAAGGTACTAGACAGTTACTCAGCCTTGAACATAGAGGACATCTGAACTCTCTTCGTTTACCCTCGCCTCTGTCGTCTCGCTGTGATAAAGTTGTACGGATGTATGAATCACAGCAGTGTTTGTGGATGGCATGTCCGCATAAGGTAACATGAACTCCGACATGACTATCAATACCATTTACCAATACTGTACTAGCTTGAGAATAACCACAAAAGGCCAAGGAATCTTCTTGGGAAGGTACTTCGTCAGAGGTAGCAGGCATCTTTCGATCATCATCATCAGTTTGCACCATTGTATCACCGCCACACACGATACATCGTGGCCTCTCCTTGAAAAGCCTAATCTGATCCAAGGTTTGTGGTGTAGAAGAACAGCCACTATCATGAGGTGTTTTCGGTGTTCTTGGAGTGTGAGGTGTGTCAAAGTCATCCATGGTTTCATCATCAGCCAAGCCCCGTCGTGTGGGTGTAGTTGCAAGTGAAGTATCATCACTGTTTTCTCTTCTAGTAGGAGACTGACTACCTTCCACACCTTCATTCATGTGCTGATCGACATCTTCTTTATCTTTGTCTTCTTTTTCATCATCTTCATCACCAAAGCTGCCACCAAGATTAGCAGCAAATGCGGCCATCTGAGCTTTCATCATCGCCATGGCTCTATCCTTCGCTGCCTTCTTCTTTCTTGCCATCTCTTTGTCTTTAGACAGTGTACCTTCTTCGGCATTTGATGAAGCAGAAGTTGACTTGTTGCCAAATAATGCAGCAGCTGCAGGACAGTGCTTGGCAGCAAACTCACACAACCAGTTGGCACCAGATTGCAATGATGGATCGAGGCCTCCGAGGAATCCAGTATTGCCCCCATCGACGATCCTTTTCAGCAAATTCAAGGTGTTCTCTTTACCTAGATACCATTCACAATTCATAACCTCACTAGGCTCTCGTAGCATGGCCATCGTAATCCAATCACAAGCAGTCGGGGCCGATGACTCTTCGTTGTTGTAGAAGACACTACCAATCTCGCCTCTGCCTAAGTCTCTCCAGTTGTTGTTCCCCGAGACTCCTTCTTCCCAAGCATAAGCTCCGAGTGTCAGCAAATGAACTGCACGAGCCAATACTTGCTCACTCTTGATTTCTTTAGCATACATTTGATGTCCTGGAGGAGCATCTTCACTGGGAAGATCATCATCTTGATGACAGTGGACGTGGAGCACTCTATACACCTTTGCAAGAAGACACGAATCAGCTGTCAGGTCTCTACGAATCCTTTGGAATGATGAATGAGCTGTAGCTGGTCGGGGAGCATATGGTGACGAAGAGGATGGCTTGGGTCGATTCTCTGACGCCATTTGATGATCCTTGGTACTAATATGACTGAAACCAGGATCATATTCTGCCCACCCGTCTTTGCTCAATTCCCAAGCGTCAGGTTTTCCGACCTTCTTCTTCCTGATTGCTACCTTCTTCAAAGCATCTTCTAGTAAAGCTCCACTTGCATCATCAGGGTTGATTGCTTTGCCAGCCTCGATCAATGCATTGTTATCCCGTTGTGGCAGGATATGAGTCACATCTGACAATTCCGAATGTGTCTTGTTACTTGATACTAGCCTGTGGATAACTTCTCTCTTGAGACGTCTCTTTGCTTCTAATGTATGTTCATTCTTATCATGAGGACTTGGTGATGGCAATTCCTAAGGTATTATGGATGCAGATATGATTGAGATGAGTTATATGAAAAGTGCACAAGATGCATTCATTTTCAAATAAGGATACCGGCTTGAATGTGCATATGGTATGTATCCTTTTCTAAAAAAGCACACAAGATGTGTTCCGCAAAAGCTAACATAGGACTTCATATAGCAGTACTCACCGTTATCAGAATGATAATGAGATGGAGTAGCTCATCAACTAGACGGAGAACCATTTCAGGATCGGTTACTGGACAGTATGTCCAAGGCAAAACAAGTTTAGTCGACGGTTTCTCATCATCTCCCTCTTCCTCCATGTCTTCCTCGTCTTCTTCTTTCTTCTCTTCAAGTTCTGGTGGATATAAACCCTTTCCAAGCTCTTGCTTGTATCTTTCAACATTAGAATTAGGAGCTTTCTCAAACCCAAGAAAGTCAAAGACACCGAACCTATGCAGTAACAAGTTTACAAGCCGAAGAGTACCGTGACCACTGTATACTAATCCTCTGCTCATTGAATCGTCAAACAAACTTCCATTACCTTGAGACGAGTGGCAAATTAACCCAAACTGCAAAAGTAGTATGTCAGCATCCTTAAGAGGACGGCAGAATGGTGGTTCAGCATAGTTTATGCCTTGATCTTCCATCGATCGTCCATTTCGCCTCCATATTCCAGCTCTGATCTGTGCAGCCTTTGATAGAACATTGATTGGAAACTCGAACAAGCCACGGAAGAGCAAGGCGTTTGTACGAAGTTGAGAAGACGCATCATCATTCGAAGGAAGTGCAAACATGCTCAATAGATGTTGTATCCCTTCACTGCCTGATATATCATGCCGTCTTGATACCTCGCGGACACAAGCTGCCACAAATCGATGTAAAGGCAAATGAAAGCTCCACACTGCAATTTGAGTTAGTGGGAGAGCAGTCATTGCCAATGCCGACCCATGAGTAGATGCAACTGTAGAGAATGGAAGTGAGGCTGGAGCTAGTGCATATGCACGGAACTTAGGGTTCGCCGCTAGAGAAGGTTGGTGTGTTGGACGGTAGGATAGCATTTCAGATCTCTGCCAACGACCGAGGCCTGCCAATACATAATGTGTCAATTCTGCACAGCTCAATAGACGAGTATTGCTTTTCGTGACAGGTGAAGGATCCGTATCATCCCAGTTCAGCAACCTCTCGAATAAGCTGCTCAGACTAATACTTAAATTGAAGGACGCAATCCATCCTTTGGGCTCAGTCTCGACATGGCCTTGACTAAAGCAACGCCACATCTGGCCGTCCATTTGCTGGCTGAGGGATAGCGTCTCAATCCAATCATCAAGTGCACAAGTATGATCTTCTCTTGTTGGTCTTAATGATAATTGGTCAAAACCTCCACTTGCTTGAGCATTTGTATGTCCGATAGGCAGTGAAGCAAAGTATCTAGCCATACCATCAACATTTAACACACATTTCATATCGCTGATCGGCGTGCTATATCGTCTGTAACATAACACTGTATGGGCAGGATTAAGCGTCGGTGGAATTAGTGCTGATGTCCTCTCTAGAATGCTTTGATGAACATTCCTCCTAGTACTACGGAGTATCCGTCCATGATGTCGTGAATCTCCACCACCTCGTCGGCCATTATTACCAAACATTCCACCAAAGATGGTATCAATCTCAAGAAGTAACGTTTCATCAATTGTATTACCCATCTCCTCATCTCCATCATCGTTCATCAAATGGAATCCCAACAACGACAAGATGGCCGTGGTTAATGATGAGGAGGCCGTGAGACTGCCATTCAAATCATTCATCATGTCAGGTGATGCTCCGGCAGGTAGAGGTGCTCCTGGTTTACCTGGAGTGAAGGAGGCACTACGCATTGTCTCCAATAAGCACCGACTTAGAGTTGCTTGTAGATTCCGTTCCTTAACCAGTTGTGTGACATATGATGATCGATTTAAGAATTGAACTGCTAGAGTATATGAGCTCTGTTCTAACAAACCAACTCCTCGTGCATACTCTTTTGTGACACTGCAGTTAAGAAGAGAGAAGAAGCAAGATTAGGTTGGTATAGAATGTAAATTAGAAGTAAGAGATTCTTCAATTCATAACAAACACTCACGCTCGGTATGAATCACAGTAGGCATTTGCCATTGACGCTTTAAAGTCAGGTACGGCTAGCAACTTTAACAACACCGCATGCCATTCCTCTACGAAGTTTGTCGGTAGTTTCAAGTCGTTCCTGAGCAATGGCACCAAGGCATTATACTTCCAAACTTTTTCTGCCATGTTATCCGCCACTGCTCCGTGTTGACCTGACAACCCTAAGGCAACTTGATCACATAATGGATCACAACTCGATGCTACCCAACAAACTAGCTTTAAGATAGCCGTGGCCTTCTGTTCCTGACGTAATTCCTTGAGTGTTTTGATACTGCATACTAATGATGTGTAAAGATGAGTAAAGATGAGTAAAGAAGACACATGATGTGAGTAGACATAGAAGAACGATACAGAATAGACACATCTTGTGCACAAGATATGCTCATATGTATTGAATACTCACCGAGGCCATGATCCGTCAAGATTTTGGCCCGATTCAACATTGCAGCACCGATCGATGCAGAAGCATTTGAATCACCATCCAACCAGCATCGGGCCGTAACATCACCACACTCGGCAAGTATTTCTTGTGTACCCCAAACGATCAAATCACCCTGCTGCTTAACAATCTTGACAACCTTTTCAAGGATGGCCTCGGCATGAGGTGCACGGAAGGTCGGAGTAAGCAATCGGTGCCGTTCACGTTGTAAATCACGAATTGGTAGGTTGTTTGTGATTCCAGGCCGTATTGCCGTCCTTCCCATCGTGGTGTCTAAACCTAATGACGTCTCTCGAGTGGCAGCACCAGCCGCACTAACGGCGGCATTTCCTCCACCTCCGCCTCCCGGAGTAGAATATAGTTCCTTCAATCCTCGAATAAGCTCAGCATGTTCACTACGATACCCAATAATATTATTATTACGCATGTGTATATCATCAGAGTGCAATACCAGGAAGAGTCCATGCTCCTCTCGTCCCAAATCACCAAGGGTACGTGCTGGAGTCTTAACCTCAAGATGAGATGCTGACAATGACGATGAGGATCGTACCTTCTTTTTGGCACGATTTCGAGTGGGTGAGGATGCAGCCTCGGGATCGAATACATTATCAATGCTCATACTGGATTCTGATCGTTTGGGATGTTGTTTTGTAGATGTTGATGCCAACGATGGGTCAAATGTCAGTTCATGTAAAACGGGAGTACGTGGATGACCTGTCGAAGCGGCATTGCTACGGCTTCTTGTCATAATCATACCATCATTATTATTGTCCTCGGGCACAGGGGTGGATGTACTCATATCATCGTCGTCGTCATCTGGTGAAGGAGGAAGTGGATTACTTACTGCTGCTGTTGTTGTGGATTCCACATCTGCAACTGTGTTCCTCCTCTCCAAACTATGCTCACGACGTGCACTCATTTGTTCCCGTCGTACCCTTCCTCCATCTTGTTGATCGTAATAGTCAGGTAGTAAACTATCAGATCGATATCCCACCGTACCAGCAGGTAGTAGTGCCGCCGTCTTCTTGTCCACCGAGGAAGTATCATTAACAAACAATAACGGATTAGCACGCTTATACCCATCCTCAACACCCGATTGTACAACCTCAACAAGATAATCCGCAATAGCATGTACACTCCCCAAAACTGACGGTTCGGCACCAATACTCAAACTCGAATCCCCATCCTTACTCTTCTTCTTAGGACCATGCTTATGACAAAACCCACTCGGACTCCAAGCATCAGCATCACCACAATCACAACACCCTCCCGCTGAGGCATGATAAAATGACACGTCATGTCCTTCATGGTTCGAATTACTAAAACATTCATGACATAATACACACGTCTCGTCCGATTGACAAGTACGACATACCCAAACAATATCATTCTTCTTGAATGCATATTGACATACACGTTTTGTTGGTATTGATAAACCTAGTTTTGTTATTGATGATTGGATTGATTGGATATTTGGATATCGATTGTTATTGGGTGCTGTTGGTGGTGGTGGTAGGGTGTTTGATTTAAAAGTTGGTGGAGAAGGTGGAGTTTCATCAAGTGACATGCTCATACTGCCGCCACCCATGATGACTTCCTCAGATATGACCTCTTCCTCAAAACTCGATTCGTTAATATCCGTATCTCTATCTTCTTGACCTAACCGAGGAGGGGCAAGAGTACAGACATCTTCCTTGGGAGTATCATCATCCCAAGTATACTGAAGACCATCAACTATACCCGTTGGCGGGTGGAACATAATATTAGCCAACTTAATTAATGTAGTTGATTCAAGTTGTTCAATCGTCTTTGTCTTCTTCTCTTCACTGCTACTCCCTAGTGTACCACTAGCAGATGAACCAGCGGCGGCAGCGGACGAAGAAGCCCGTGCCCTGCTTGGACTAGTGCAATTCGAATTAGCTCCACGTCTCGAAGTACCCGCCACTGCCGTATTATTCGCAGCAGCAGCCAACTGAGCAGACTGACTAGCAGCCTCTACCTTGGCATCCTTCCGTTCCTTCAACTTTACTTCTAATTTCTTCACTGCCAATTCTAATGATTGTACAGCGTTAATATACACTGGCTCTCTCTCTTGTTCCAACCTCTGGAAGATGCGCGTTTCATATTGAAGATGAAAGAGACGAGAGAAGTAACATATGTTAGTTAGCATGTGGTTTTGCAAAAACACAATCAAATAAAGGCATAAACCAAGTTCAAAATAAAGTAGCCTAATCACCGATACTGCACACGAATCCACATGATAAAAACAAATACTAAACACGGACTTTCCTGTTGTTGCTGCTGTAATCCTGCGGCATGACGTTCACGTACATTTCGTAATCGATTCCCCATTGGACTGTTAGTGTTTACACCTGGTGATTGTGGTGATTGATTAAAGGTATTGGTGGTTAGGTTTGTTGTTATAAAAGATCTTGAGGGTGATTGTGGTTGCGGTGGTTGTGCCAAGCTGGCAGTTTGATGATTGGATGTGTTTGTTAACAATCCCCCACTGCTAGCTCTTGCTGCTACACTGGTACTACTCTGACTAACACCCCCAACAACTTGAATAACATTATCCAACTCATCTAACAAATGAGATGGAACTAATGCACCCTGTGGTCCAACTGGCCATCCCTCTCTACTTCGATTGTTCTCATTCATTAAACTGCCGCTGCCGGTTAATATTGAATATGGCTGTCTACTACTACTAGTAGTAGTAGACATTCGAGGACGTAACGATGGCAAATTTTGCATGTTATGCTGACCTGCCGCTGTAGATGTAGTAGTATTATGAGTTGCAGTGGAAGAAGTATTGTTCAAAGTTGCAAAGTTTACAGAAGAGCTACTACTAGCAGCAGCTGCCACACTATTCTCAACACTACCAACAACAGACGACTGTTGAAAGAAGAAACTATCTGATAATGAAACTAAACTTGGTATAACTGCAATCTCCTCCACCTTATCAACATCATTACTGCACTCGCTGCTATTAACATGATTGTTAGTAGTAAGGTGCATCACTCCAAAATCCAACTTGTTTGAAATAGAATTATTAAATGCTACTTCATCATTAGTACTACTGCTATTATTATCTAACGATAGCAATGTAGCAACACGTTTATAGCTATATTCCATTTGTTCTTTACTAGTTAACTTCTTTTTCTTTTCTATACTACTATTCTTATGCTGTTTAGAAGTAGAAGAGGCATCAATATTATTCTGTTTTGTCTTTTGCAAATTGCTCACCGTATTATCAGAGCTCGTCGACATTGTATGGCAACGAGCTGAAGCTGCTGCTGATGGTTTGGTGTCTAATTCTTCATTGTCACTGATACTCATGGTTTGTTTTGTTGAGGAGGCGGTACTAGTTGAGAGATTTATTGGGATTACGAATCATCGTACCGTATTTCCATTAAGGAAAGGAGATAACTACATGTGTAATAATATTTCCGTATTGTACGGATTGCCTTTTTGCAAAGATTTGATCCATGAGATTTTGTTTGTAGAGTTGGCGGCGGCCACATTAATCTGAGACTATATATATAGCCCTCTCGTTCGTCTATTACACGTCTATCATATCTAGTACTACGCCGGAGCATTGCAATATTATAATCTTCTAGAGGAGACTCTTTTTGCACTAACCAAAAAGTGCTCACATTTTACTCATCATAATATAGGCACAAACGAGAAAGTGTATAATCAAATAAGTAACATTCTAATCACTGAGCGGTATTGTTGTAATAATGAGCTCATTAGATGATATATCAACGTGCGGAGACGGTGGTAAGGAGGCGGAGATACCATCTAAAAAAGTGAGCACATCATGTGATCAAAAAGTTGAGCATTGCAATAAAGATGGTGTATTATCTAATAATACATCAGCTATCGATGTCGTGGCTGAGGGAATTAGTGGGGTAGGTATATCCAATGATGATGGTTTAATACCCGACGACGACTTGTTTAAGGACCCTCCGCCAAAAGAAGAGTGTCAAATTTGCATGCAGCCAATGCCATTTTACACCAACTCTAATGGAATGCGAGGAGCACAACCAATGTATCAGCCTTGTTGCGGAAAGTCGATATGTAGTGGATGCATGGTATCATCAATTGGAGAAATGAAAGAGGGAAATATAAAACAACTTTGCCCATTTTGTAGAATTCCAATGATTCGATCAACGAAAGAATATGTGATGAGAGTAAAGAAACGGATGAAGTTAAATGACGCCGAGGCATTTTGCTTCCTAGGATTGGCATACAAAGATGGAGATTATGGTTTACCACAAGACCATAGGAAGGAATTTGAATTGTTGAACCGTGCAGCTGAACTTGGTTCAATCAATGCCCATCATTATCTTTCTCGTACATACTATTATGGCGAAGGTGTTGAGAAAGATGAAGAAAAGGCCCTACATCAATATAAACTTGCAGCAATCGGAGGACACGAAGGGGCTAGACACTGTCTTGGGATGTGGGAAGGAAAGAATGGTAACATGGAGTTAGCATGCAAACACTTTATGATAGCAGCAAGGAGTGGATTTGATGACTCATTGAAGAAGGTTGGTGAAGGATACAAAGCCGGCTTTGTAACAAAGGATGATTATGCAAAGACATTACGGGCGTATCAAGTCTCTATGAATGAGATGAAAAATGAGCAAAGGGCTACAGCTGAGGTTACAATTGGGTACAATGGCCCGTGAGAAGGAAAAGTAGCATAGCCTTGCAAATAGTAATCGATTATGTTGTATTGGTATTTAGTTTATGAATGATTATGTGCGTAGGGCGGGTACTCGGTTACCAAGTAACTTCCACTTTAACGGATGCCATACTTATACCAATCGTGAACTCTCTTGAATCTTAGATCCCTAACATAGTCGTCACAATCCTTCCGGTGAACAGGCAACGCTGCAACTTGGCACTCTTTCGAACAGTACTGAGACATCATATATCTACTGCATACCATTAGTAATGCACGCTCCTTCACTTGATTGCAATGGAAGCATACCCCAAGCTTTGGTTGGGTCTTTCTTGCCTCTAAATGCATCTTCTTCAAACACTTACAAGTTATTCTTTTCCGGAAGAACTTTAACAACTCACGAGTGATACCATTATCTAAGCTAACTTGATGAATAATATATTTTGTTGCCATACCAAAACTACTACAGACTGCATCATAGTCGGCGTCGGGTGTCTCCCCATACCTTTCAAGAATCATAAATTGCATGGGCAACGTTTGTAACTTGATTCTCACTATTGTAAATCATCCAGTTTGTTCCGATGGTTATTAAAATGTTTAATAGCATTTTCTTTTTATTATCATCATTCATAACTTCTTCATGCTTTTGGATCACATACTTCAATTCCTCACCCATAAAAAATGAGGTGATGAAACTAGCAACAGGATGGGATCTTTCTGGTACTAGCTCCGAGCCTAAGCCATGATTGCATTGTGATCCAATGCCCCTCCCGATTAACCATCTCGACCAAGTATTATGCATTCCCTTCCTGTTACTTTCCTCTTTCTCTGCAGCCTTCTTTGCCTTTCTATCCCTGCCCAGCTTGTTTCTCTTTCTCGACGATGCCGGCATTTTTGTTTTTGTATTTATATGCTATTTTGTTCTTGTTGTTCTGTGAACAATTGTAAGCTATATATAGATATTATAGGAATTGATAAATGTATGAAATACCGCCGGCATCATTAAGTAGCAACTCAACCTGCATTCTTCTACTCAATAATCAATATCTACTTCAAATTTTCTACATTGACACGTTGTTCTATTTTTCACAATAGGCCGCGGTATTTGACCGATGACACACTTACCATTAACTACTTTATGATGAACATCATCAATATATAATATCACCACTATACCAACCTGTCATCAACTGAATTCACAGAGACTAGAATATCTCTTCTATTCTCTCAATGTTCAATCTCATTTCTCATAATGAAACTTCTCGAAATTTATTGATGAAAACTTTCCACTTATGGTAATATGGCAAAGTGAGCATTGAGCGGCTCTTCATAATTCTGCTCGGCGGTAGTCGAGTTATAGCATAAGACCTGACGAGATTGGAAAGATAATGGTCTATATATGATAATTAGTGGTGGTGCTTATTGATCTTTGAATTAGTGTGAGTCTACTTTTGGTTATGTTGTTGTTGTGGTCTGCTGTCTCGAAGTCGAAAAAGAATTGTGTGTCATGTGAAAAAGTTTATGTACTACCTCTGTGCATACCATACGCATTACGCATTCCTAAGTGGCATATATAAGATAGATAATAGTATAGTATATTATGGATAAGTGCTAAGATGGATAATAAGTGCGGTACAAAGTACGAATTGCAAAGAGAGGTTTGGTTGTATGTTTTTCTTGAGGTTGTTTGGCTGGTTAGACCGTGTGGTTTATATCATATCTTTTGTGGTTTGTAGTGTATATCTTAATACATATACTCTCTTCTTCTTCTTTACACAGAGTACAGATCAAACAGATAGATAATAATAAATATGCCAGCGTCATCGAGAAAGAGAAACAAGGGCAGGGATAGAAAGGCCAAGAAGGAGGAATCTAAAAGGATGGCAATGTATAATACATGGTATGATTGGGCACGTGGAGATATGGGAGAAGCAGTAGTTATTCAGTGCAATCATGGAATAGAGACAACTATACCAGACTTATCCCATACCGTTTCAAGTTTCATTAATGAATATTTCTTGTGTGATGATACCAGGGATTCATTACAACATCACGTGGCGTTACAAAATCTTGCAGAAGGATTGGATGATAGTAACCGAAAGTTGGCTATAGATATGTTTACTCTCGTTGGGGCAAATTTACTGCTGGGCAATGATGACCATACGGTGGATGTTACTGGCAGAGAGGCTGCTTTTGCCGTGTTGTTACTTGAAAAGTATTGGGAATCACAGACATGCGACTTTGATTCAGTTTTTTATCACCGTGATGTTGCAAGAAAGATGTGGGGTCTTATAATGTCAGCAACGAGCAACAACCGTGATTTGCTTAAGTTCTTCCGGAAAAGAATTACTTGTAAATGTTTGAAGAAGATGCATCTAGATGCGAGGAAAGCCGAAGCAAAGTTTGGAGAGTGCCACAACTGTGGTGTAGTTAAGGATCGATCATTACTGATGGTTTGTAGTAGGTGCATGGTAGCTCCATACTGCTCGAGGGATTGTCAAGTTGCAGACTCACCTCAGCACCGGAAGGATTGTGACAAGTATGTCAGTTAGCTGAACAATGGTCAATGGCGGGTGTATGTGGTAGGGAATTAGACTCATGCAAGCCAAATAAAGATCAAGCATCATATGTATCATCAATTTACATTGCAAAACAAGAATCAGACAAACAAAAGTGAAGTATATTCGGATATGGAATAGAGGAGACACATCAACAAATAGAAGCATGTGAATGCACATCAACTTTAGTATGTATAAAACTACAGACTGCCGAATATTGAACACGAGGATTAGCTAGAAAATACATTTAGAAAGTAAACATAGAAACTATTCATAACAAGAGGGGGGTCGGCAGGCAGTCTATTCATACCTTTGAAGCTTCGTTCATTCTCTAGCTACGGCTACAGCCTCAGACAAAACGAAAAGCAGAGTCTTCATCCTTCACCTCCTATAACATAACACTCTTTCATCTTTATAACATCCTGGCAGTAGCTCAGGATGAGCTACATTTGATCTCAAACCATTAACCATAGTCAAGAAGTAAATAAATGAGGCATAAGGATAGTTGAAGTATAGGCCTTAAGTTGATCTTCGCCCAAATGACTTCGTGATTTGTGGGGCTTGCTTGAACGGTAGTTTCACCGAGAGAAAAGAGTCATTATTAGAATGGCCTTAACTGTAATTTTTAATCGTAGAGACATTCTTGTCTAATTTAGTTATTTACCCATCTTTTTGGAAGATGGAGTGATTCAAAGGTATCTTTGCCCTCTTTCCTCCTCCCCTAAATATTGAATTTACTATGGAAGACAGGTGTTGTGATAGCGGGCCAAATAGAGGGGAGACTAAGCCCAAAAACGTGGTCGCTTTCCTCACGAGTGGCACTCAGGTCATTTTAAAATGAGCTCATTCACTGATTGCTTGCTCGTTGATTGATATTGAACGATGGGCTTGTGCTAATTAATCGATCGAGCTAGAGAGGAGGATTAGATATAGAGATAGTAGATATATTAGATCGATTGTATATCGATATAGAGAGAGGAGGTAAGTTTGTTTATATAACGACTGTCGACGGTATGTGTTTGTAGCATTTTGATATTGCATAGCAATAGAGTTGAGAAGGATAGGAGGATGATGGACCCGCCCTACTTATATCGATAATTGCCTCTTTGTTGTATTTACACACGGTGTTTTTGACGTGGGTAATATCTAGTACGGCGGCGGTGGCGGCGTGTGGCTGACGGGTGGTGTTGATGTTAATTGTCCGATATAATCTTGATGAGGTCTTGATATTATGTCTATACATCCTTACCAACCAATACTAACCCCCCTCCTTTTACCCCTCCCATCCTCTATACTATATATTATAATACAGCTCTTACAGCTCTAATAGAGAGAACATTGCACATCCCGTGCTATTATACGCTAGCCCATCCCGGGGCACATTATAATAACGCTAGCCGAATACGGCACATAAAATCTGCCTTTCGTGAATAAAAGGCCCATAGGAGAAATGAAGCTATCAGCAGCATTAACACTCCTAGTACTAAGCAGTACTACAAATAATCAACAATTAAATAATATAGGTATTGTCGTCACCTCCGCAACTCGGACTGGCACATTATCAAACTCTCCTAATGGGGAGGAGTCATTCAATAATAATAGAAAGTTAAGTGGATTAGGTAAGAGGGGATTAAGTTTACTAGGGTCATTAGGTGAACTAATCGGTGTTACCGAATCGGAACCTGATGATGGTGAGGTTGGTGAAGAGATTGCCGCAGTTTCACCCGACAGCACTGTCGAAGAATCAGCACCCGTGACTGATACTACATCCGACACTCCCCCTGACGAAACACCACCCGCCGCAGAAGAGATTGTAGCAGAGGGAGAATCAACATTCACACAAGGCTCTCCCGACGTCATACCACCCGTCGACGTATCCAGCTTAGAACAAGATTTACTCGCCGCTGAAACTGAAAATGTGGCAATCAATCCTGAATCTGTAGATCCACGTGTACCAATTGTTGTTATTACTGTACCATCCAATGAAGAGGTTATTGAAATTACCAAGAATAGTAGTAGTCCTGTGTTACTTCAGGGTACTGTGGAAGTTGATGGGAGTGTAGTACCAACAACTGAAGTTGTCAATGAAGAAGATGGTGATAGTTCCACCGAGACAGCCACGGCTATTATCGATGCCAATGGTGAAGTTGTTACCACCCTTGAAACTATAGGTGTAACAACCGATACAACCACAGGAGGGGGTGGATCCACCGGAGTCGAATCCGACACGGAAGGTCTACTAGGATCAAATAATGTCGAGGGTGGAATGTACGGTGATAACTATGATTTGGGTGAGACTGGTAATTATGAACAAATTTTATTGGTAGACGGTGTTGATATGGTAGCCGAGGAAGAAATGGAGAGTGATATGGAAATAGATGTAATCGTGGATGCATTGGATCCAGAGGTGGATAGTCCAGATGTACCGCTTGAAGTTGTTGTTGCCGGTGGTGGAAGTGCCGAGGATATTACACTTACACCTGAGGAAGAGGAGGAAACTACATTATTAACTGCCGATGGTCAAGCTGTATTAAGTGATGAATTGGATAATGGTGGTGTTTTACCATCGAGTGAACCGAATGAACGTCGGTTACGTGGTTCTGGACGTAAGACCCTCAAGAAGACTTCCGACCCTCAAGGCCAAGATACCAAGGTTGTTGAACAACAGCAGCATCGTAAGCTGTTTGAAAATCCAACTGCAGGTATTGGATTATTCAATCCCCTATCAAGTAATGCCAACTTGAATACTACAAGTTGTGATAATTCATTCGAGTCATTAGTCGGCACTGAAACTGATGTTGTCGTTACCATCCCCGTTGGACAGTGTTACACATGGGACGAGTCCCTAACAGGTGACATTACCATTGGTGGTCTCGACATACAAGGAAAGCTCATCATCCCTAAAAATCACAAGGCAACATTATATACACCATATGTATTCGTACAGGGTGTATTTGAAATGAGTGATGATAATTTAATTAGTCCGAGTAATCGTTCTATGAAGATTGTTTTGACGGGTGATACGGATGTTACATTTACCCCTGCGGATAGTAACGTTGGCGTGGCGGGAACGCCGTTTAATGCAGGCGTGAAACCATTCTTAGTTGCCGGTGGTCAATTGAATATTCGTGGATGGGATGGTAAGGCGGGTGCTGGTGAAGATGATGCGGAGACTTGGACATCATTAATTGAAACAGCCGAGAAACCACCCCCCAATCCAATAAGGAATGATAAACCCACCATGGGTGCGAATGGTTCCATGCGTGGTAATCCATATTGTTGGGATTGGGAAGGTAAAAGACTATGTAATCCAATTGTACCCAACTCCCGTACTGGTACGGAACAGATGCCACTGCCGGTGCCCGAGGGATGTACACGACAGCTTGTGAATCATGACTTTGAGGATGGTGCGCATACGAATCTTTGGACTGCCGGTGATGGACAGATTATTCATCATATTAATGGGAGTTTGGTATTGCATGATACTATTGATAGGGAATGGCAGGGATTTAAGTTGGATATTAGGTGAGTTTGTATATTTGGTTTGACGATTATTTGTTGAGAGGGTAATGTGTGCTGTTTGATTTTGATTAGACATTTCTCACACTCCCCTGTTTGTTCTTCCCCCCTTCCCCCTTCTTTATAGTGAGATTGTTCAGGACTGTCCCTTAATTGCCAATGCCACATACCTCGCCACCTTCCGTATCAAGATTGAACTCGAAGGCAAGAACCCAGGAGATCCCACCGAGTGTGAGACACTTGGTCCTACTCATGTTTCGAAGTACTGTCCCCGTGTATTACGCAAGACGATGCAGGATGAACGATTAGATCACAACACTGGCACGTATTTTCCCCAGTTGACTGATAACCATGCAGATCAATGGATTGGACCTGGTACCATTGGTAAATATGGTGAATGGTTCTGGGTTAGTACCGTATGGACGTATGACGAAGAGCGTGCCAACCCTACCAATGTTGGTCAGACTTTCCAAATTGAACGTTTCGAATTGGGAGCCAAGATATCATTAGATCAATTCATCCTTGAATTACCAAGTGAGAAGAGTTTTGCACCCGAAGAGTCTGTATGTGATGAGATTGTTGTGAATGGTGATGCCGAGGATACCGATGGTGCCGGTCATGCCTACTACCCCATGTATTCGAGTGACTGGGCTCAGTTCAACCCCACAATTATGGAAGAAGTAGATGAGGAGACTGGACTAGTAACCAACAAGTACTTCCAGAACAAGGGACGTAATCATTATTCCCATTCAAGCCGTTTCTACCCCAATACGAACTGTTTCGTTAAAGGGTTTAAATACAATGTTGGTTTACGCATACGTTCCAATATTGCATTTAAGTTTTACATCCAATTATGCGGAACCTTATCGACTGGCAGTTGGCATTGTTCTCATATCCTAGGTGGATCAAACTCACCTCTTGTAATTGAGGCTTCCGAAGCTGGTGTTTGGAAGACATTCTCACAGCCATTGTTAATGAGTGAGACTCTTGATGGTTTGACCAATGCTCGTTGGGAATTGATTAGTAAAGACGAAAGTTCATCGAACCGTGCCGTACTCGATTTGGATGATATCAGTATGAAGTTTGAAAGTGGGGTGAGTAGTGAACCTTGTGTTTAGATAGTGCACATTCATTTTACATGTGGACCTCTCATTCTCTCCCCCCTCGTTTGAAACAACCACCACCACCCACAGCCTGCGGTAGGACTAAGGATCGACAGCTCTAACTCAGAGCGATGGGCCCCTGGCTCTGATGTTCACATTACCTCATCCACACTTCACTGGAGAGACTCTCAAGACTCAGTCATTGAATCGGTCGAGCCTGATACCAATGGTTCTACCGTCCTTAAACTAGCGACTGGTATCAATGCCGTCCTATCCGAGAAGGAGACTCCAGGTATGGGAGTCGAGGTTGCTCTTTTGAGCCGTAACATCCAAATCTCCGGTGCCGATAATCCCGAAGAATGTGGTTATGAACACTTGAGGCAAGCTGATTACCGTGGAACCCAAAGTACAACTCAGAATAACCGTCAGTGCCAAATGTGGTCAGAACAAACCCCTCACAAGCACACTCGAACTGTTGAAAACTACCCCGATGCAGGATTGGGTGAACATAACTACTGCCGTAACCCAAATCCAGAGTCTATGAGTCGCCCATGGTGCTATACAACGAGCGGTGGTCATTGGGATTACTGTAATGTACCCAAGTGTGTTGGAGGATACCTCCAAGTCTTGCATACTCCGGATGTGCCTCAAGTCATTGAAGGTGTTGAGTTTACGAAAATGGGCCAAAAACGAGTTAACAATCGTTACCCCGTCCAAATGCTTTACACACGTGATGTAAGTTTGTATATTCAATGTCCTGTATGGCTCTAGACGACGCATCCGATGCTCTTGTATACCTTCCTTCTCCACTCATATCTAACCAATCTGTTTTTGTTTCTAATCAACTAGGTTGCGGGGACAAGTATCAGTCGTAACACTATCCGTCAGTCAGAGAATCGTTGCATCTCATTAGATGGCGTATCTAATACGACCATTGCGGGAAATGTAGCTTATGATACTGCCGCACAGTGCTATGTGATTGGTTATGAAGCAGAGGATAACTTGATATTGAATAATATTGGTTCCAAGGGTAATAACGTAGACAGCGACTACTGGCGTATGACCACATTCCAATACAAGAATCCAGCTAATGCCTTTATTAATAATGTTGCTGCTGGTACTGCTGGACGTGGGTAAGTAGCAGTCTCTGTTGGATGTGTGTATCTACTTGATGATCATGCATTAACATCTCTTCTTCTTCTTACTTCTTCTCAAACAAAATCAGATTTAATGCTGATATGGATTGGAGAACTAGAGGAGAGGACGATAAACACAATGGCAACCTCATTGGAGCCGGAGGAAACATGCGTCGTAAAGATGCGGGTATTTTCCGCGGCAACAAGGCTCATTCTTGCTATTATCAGGGATTCCGCTTCTACAACTTCGAGCAGTTCTTCAAACATAGGAACTTAATTGATGTACCCATCTTTGAGAATACAATGGCCTATAGGAATCGAGAGCATGGCATTTACACGTACAGTAAGTGGGGGTGGCTCTAATTTGTGTTCCATGTGTTCCTAGAATTGGATGTGTGCAACCTGTACTTGAACACTTGACTCACATCACATCCTCTTCTACTTTTCAGATGTACTTGCTGCTAAATATCTTGGTGGTTTGATGTCTGACAATCAGTGGGGGCTTACTCTTCGTGCCGCCGACGGCTTACTTCTCCAAGACTGGTCTATCGTTGGTTCCTCTAAGGAAATTCTTGATCATACCGAAGCAAACGGAATGAAGCAATGTCCATACACCTCATGGGATATGGTTGGAATCACAATGCAACACGTAATTCAACGAACGGGACATTTGGACCCTGGCACGGGAATCCGTTACAAGAATGTCACCATGTCAGGTGAGTGGTTGTTCTCTCTATTTCAACTGAAATTGATCTTTTCATCATCATAACATGTGCTTAGAACAAACTTGCTCACATCATGTGTTCTTTTACATTCCTCAGGTTTTGACAAAGAGAAGACTTGGTATCCAAATTGCAAGTCTACCATGCCCATAGTCATGAACAAGCATGAAAGGCGTGATGGTCATTTCGATTACATCTCATCCGCTGACGGCCTCAACATTGTGGATAGCCGTGGAGCCTCCATTGATGGATGTAGGGCTGCTGCTGAAATTGGTTCTCAAGATATTGTCATCACGGAC
>Ga0214477_100708_pt1 | contig 21514 bp, 16 predicted proteins | sample M1_20Mar14CPVII9_FD_165058 | JGI IMG/M metagenome (GOLD analysis project Ga0214477, IMG submission 165058) | Marine eukaryotic communities from Monterey Bay, California, United States - M1_20Mar14CPVII9sort6BwellC16 | ecosystem: Environmental > Aquatic > Marine > Unclassified | place: USA...
AAAAACAAGGCCCCCCCCCCCCCCCCCACACAGATCACATACACTAGACGGATGTTGCCTATTATTATCTTCTTCTTACCTACCTACTATATTAGTCCAGTGAATTGTTATTATGAGTAGTAATACCAACAGTAGTAGTATATCTAAATGTGCGGCATGTGGCAAGGGCGGTGATAATCTCAAGGTGTGCACATCATGTGAACAAGTTAGTTACTGCAATGCAAAATGTCGAAATTCACATAGATCCAAACACAAGAAGGAATGTAAACAGTATGCGGCTAAAATACGTGAAAAGAATGCTGCTTTACGTGCTGAAGCTGATGCTATTGACGCAAAGATTGGAAAGATCATTGATTCTATCTCAGATAATTTAGGTAAGATGAGTACTATATCTAATGAAGAATTGTTTGCAGATCCTCCGCCAAAAGAGGATTGTGCTATCTGCTTCTTGCCTATGCCATTCACAACTGGAATGTTTGGAGTGGATACATCTTATCAAACATGCTGCGGCAAGATAGTATGCTCAGGGTGTATGGAAGTAGCATGTACACAAAAGGATTCTCCATGCCCTTTTTGTAGAATGCCAACTCCCTCCATAGAGGTAGAGCACCTTGGGAGATGTAAGAAACGAATGGCAGCGGGTGATGCGGAGGCCTTCTACAATCTAGCAGGAGTTTATGAACGTGGAGTATGGGGGTTACCTGTGGATAGGAGTAAGGAATTAGATCTGTTAAAACAGGCAGCAGAACTTGGCTCATGTGCAGCACATAACTCCCTTGCCTACGCATATCGAACTGGCGACGGTGCAGAGATCGATATGGAAAAAGCTGTCCATCACTGGAAGCGTGCAGCTATCTTGGGAGATGAAAGTTCAAGGTATTGTCTCGGAGTACATGAGGAAAAGATGGGCAATCTTCGCAATAGAGAGTTCGGAATGATACCCATAAATGATGCCAACTACAATCGAGCAATGAAACACTTTATGATTTCTGCTAGAGCTGGGTGTGAAAAATCCTTGAAAGCTATTGGAGAAGGATACAAATCTGGGATTGTAACTAAAGAAGAGTATGGCAAAGCTCTTCGTGCACAAAAAGAATCACAAGAGGGTATGAAAAGCGAACAAAGAGAAAATGCGAGGAAAAAACGTGAGAGAGAGGGATGAGGATTAGCAGTTAGACTTTAACGTATCTAGTTAGTGGGCCATTGAAATACCTCTTGTCCTAAACATTCGCAATTGGATTAATTTACCTTTATTTTCTATATACCTTAAGATATCTTATGCGGCGAGAGTGTACCTATGAATTCGAACGATAGCTATATTGAACAACTGTTTATATAGCCAGTCTATCACATATCGCCCTAACTTACTCTCTCATTTATCATTGGTCCTTAGCACTTAGCTAGGTAGTAGCGGTATCCTTAAATTGCTCAACTCATTTAAAAGTTGAATATCGTATGATAGGTACGTAAGAAGTCAGCTCATACATTTGAGTCCAGTGAATTGATATTATGAGTAGTAATACCAACAGTACCAGTAGTAGTATGTCTAAATGTGCGGCATGTGGTAAGGGCGGTGATAATCTCAAAGTGTGCACATCATGTGAGCAAGTTAGTTATTGCAATGCAAAATGTCGAAAGGCACATCGATCAAAACACAAGAAGGCTTGTAGGCGGCTAGCCGCTGAGAAACAAAACAACGAGGTGGTAATAAGTATAGACACGCATGCTATCATTGAAAGGTTTAGTAAAATTGAGGTATCTGATGAAAAGTTGTTTGCAGATCCTCCGCCAAGGGATGAATGTGAAATTTGCTTCCTCCCTATGCCTCATGTCAAATCATCATGCGGGGCGAATGCATCATATTACCCGTGTTGCGGAAAGACAGTATGCTATGGATGCATGAAGGCGTCAGATATAGAAATAAGAAGGGGTGCCATGAAAGATTGCTGTGCCTTTTGCAGATTACCACTACCCACACACAAAGAGTATGTCGAGAGAGCAAAGAGACGACTGAAATTGAACGATGCTAATGCATATCACATGCTAGGTTGTGCATCACGTGATGGGGATATGGGTTTACCAAAAGACATGGACAAGGCATTAGAATTGTTTTTCCGGGCAGCTGAACTTGGTTCAATTTGTGCTCATTTTGCCCTTGGCCATGCTTATCATACTGGCAGAGGTGTTCCCAAAGATCTTGATAGAACTATTCTTCACTGGAAGCTTGCAGCAATTGGGGGACATGGAGAAGCAAGGTGTAATCTTGGCGTGATAGAGGAACACAACAATGGCAATAGAGACCGAGCTATGAAACACTTCATAATTGCTGCTTGTACAGGACAAGATGAATCTCTAAAAGGAGTAGGAGAAGGATACAAAGCTGGGTATGTGACTAAAGCCGAATATACACGCATATTACGAGCATACAGAGACTCTCGAGATGAAATAAAAAGTGAGCAAAGGGCTAGAGCTGGTCCAGGATTTTAGAGACCCTATGCCTAGTAGAAAGTAAGACTATCTATAAAAACACAATCTATCGTACTTAGAAATCTATATGTTCAACATTCACAATTTGGATTAATTTAACCTTTTATTCTATTCCCCATCCCTTTATATTAATTCCCATTCACTGGGGTGACATTGCAAGTCCAGTTTATAGCTTGTCAAGGTATTGACTAATTTCTGGAATACCATCCTTAAGACCCTTACGCTTACGCACGGCATTAATTGTATCAGCAACCTTTCCGCCTGCGTAAACAGTTCCGGTCATGGGCTCCCAATGGTCAAATGAGCACTGTGGGAAGGCCTTTCCTCCGGTATTGGAACGAAGATCAGCAGTGAAGCCGAATGATTCCATAACAGGAAGGTAAGCCAACAAAGTCATTTGTGGGGTTCCTGGCCTTTGCTCCTCAGAGAAGACATGACCACGACGTTGGGTGAGTACACCGTATACGTTACCCATGGCATCCTGTGGAACTGAGATATTGGCCAAGTAAACAGGCTCAAGAAGGTTGGGCTCGGCAGTCAGCATGGATGAAAAGCAAACACGACGGGCGGTAGGCATGATCTGTCCCATACCACGATGGATAGCATCAGCATGAAGGACAACATCCATAAGATTGAATCGACATCCACGCATTTGTTCCTCGCAAAGAGGACCGTTCTGGGCAGCCCAGGCGAATCCACCAACAACAGACTCCTTAATTTCGAGTAAGTAGTTCACTCCCTTGGTTGTATCAACGAAAAGGTTAGGTCCAGTGCCCTCGGGACCAAAGGCCCAAATCTTACGAGCCTCTGAAACATCCCATCCGAACTCATCAGCAAGCTTACGGCCCTGTGACTTGGCCTCGGCACCGGCAAAGATCTCACCATCATCAATAGCAGTACATAGCTCGGCACTAAGTCCCTCAGCCTCAACAAACAAACGATTGTGCTTGTTGGCAGACTTGGCAAGACAGGTCTGGTCGGACTTGCCATTACATGTTTCACGGAAGGAAACAACTGGGTCGGAAACCTTAACCTCAGTTCCCATAAAGTCCTGCTGAAGATCCTGAAGACAAATCTCCAAGTGCAACTCTCCGGATGCGGCAATAATATGCTCTCCCGACTCCTCGGTGTAACACAAAACCATAGGGTCTGACTTGGATAGACGCTTCATACCCTCAACAAGCTTGGGCAAATCAGCAGAGTTCTTAGGTTCAACGGCACAACGAACAACGGGGGATACAGAGAACTTCATTGTCTTAATAGTGTGAGCATCATCGGCAGTACAGATGGTACCAGACTTGAGTAGGTACTGATCAACTCCAACCAAGGCACAGGTATTTCCGGCGGGAACATCAGAAACCTGCTCAGTGTATTTACCCATCATAATAACAGTACGCTGGATGTTCTTAACCCAAAGCTCAGTCTTCTTTCCGGGCACGTAGTTGGGTCCCATAATACGAACCTTCTGTCCAGTGGCAATGGTACCGGAGAAGACACGTCCGAAGGCGTAGAAACGTCCCTTATCAGATGTGGGGACCATCTTAGAAATATACATACAAAGTGGGGCACCTGGAGAGGTGTCACATGTGCGGATGGCAGTGGCAGTAGCATCATCAAGAGGACCGTTGTAGAGAGTATCAACACGGTACTTCTGGGCCTGAACGGGAGATGGGAGGTAAAGCACAATCATCTCCAAAACGGTATCACCAGCGGGAAGCCACTTTTGCATAACACGCTTAAGAAGCTGCTTGCCAACAAGCTCCTTCTCGTCAGTCTTGAGCTCGACACCAATTGCCTTAAGCATCTTCTTGACCTTACCGTGCTTCTCAGCCATGATGGCCTCGAAAAGTGTGGTAATGGGGGTGGCAATGAACTGACAGAAGGCACGTTCAAGCTTACCGTCCTTGTTCTGACTGGTCCATACCTTACGGCCACCATCGAAGTACCAATCACCCCAAAGCTTTTGCATCATCTTATCCTCGGGAACATTGAACTTGCTACCATAAGTCTTGGCGAAAGTCTTTAAGGTGAATGCCCACTGGTGTAGACCAGATCCGAATGCGACAGTTCCCTTAATAGGGTCAACCTGAACATCACCAAGTGCCTCGTCGTTGTACATGGAAACAATAACATTCACGGACTCAATAGCACGACAGAATGCCTGGTAAAGTTCCTCAGCGGGAAGTTGTAACTCAAGAAGAGCACGATCAACCTTGTTAACCATAAGACAGGGCTTAACACGTTCGGAAATAGCCTGACGTAAGACAGTTTCAGTTTGAACACAAACACCATCAATGGTATCAACAACCACAAGGGCACCATCAGTAACACGAAGGGCGGCAGTAACCTCACTCGAGAAATCAACGTGACCTGGTGAATCAATCAAGTTAATCAAGTGTGAATTCTTTGTAATCTTAACATTGGCATCATCGTCCATCTTATCTTCGACAGCCTTTTCTTGCTCGGCCTTATCCTCGGCACTTAATGACTTAACACCCCCGGCAGCCTCAGTGTCATACTCAAAGAACATGGAAATTCCAGTAGACTTAATAGTAATACCACGCTCGGCCTCATCCTTACGTGTATCGGTGTATCGTGCTCCACCGGCAGCCTTGGCGGAGATAATACCAGCCTTTTGTACAAGGGAATCGGTTAGGGTAGTCTTTCCGTGATCGACGTGTGCAATAACGGACATGGACCTGATATTGTGCTTCAGGTCCATAATGGCACGCATTTGATCTACTGTGAAGTTAACCTATAAATGATTGAATAATTATTATTGTTGTTCATATTGATGATATTTTCGTTTAATTCGATGGGTTGTGTTTAATATTGTTTGTAATATTTAATTAGAGTGGGAGGGGAAAGGAGGGAGGTAGAGGACAGAGATAACAAAGGATTTGTTAGAAGAGAAGATGAACATATCTTGTGCACAAAAATAGAAAAGTTCCAAAGGACCCACGACGCCCCGTACAAATCAGATCATATTGATAAAATCTCAATATCAATGGTACACTGAACAATGTACTACCTATCCTCTAGCACTACTGCAATAGGTTGAGATACTTCTTTGCTGCCACCACATTCTGTGAATCTATCAACTTTTTATCTCGACAACCACATTCCACCCTTATGATAACGCCACCGGAAATACCCCGAATAATAAACATATCATAAATAGGATAGTGAGACGTACCATCTTGACGTTCTTTTATTTAATATATAGTAGCAAAGATGGAGATGGTTTACGATTGATATCGTAGGCAATGAGTGGAAGCGTCGTGATGAATTTGGTTTGCGAATCGCGTTGGTCGGCCCCCCAAATATTTGTTAGCTGTATTGCGAGAGCCCTCTGAAGTGATTTGGGCTCCCCGCTAGAATGAGTGGTTGTGGCGGCTTCGCAAAGAGTGATTCTTTTTATTCCCGATAGTAACGCCGGTAAATATTTGAGGTGTGGTAGGTAGAGTACCTAGTTATATATATCATAGTTGACAGAGGTTATTGATTGATAGTACAGTTTGCTGAAAGAAAAGTAAACGCAGTATATAGTGCAAGAAGAAGATAATAAAGTTTGGTAGTAGGGAGGAAATATATCAAGTAATAAAAATGTCTACAACAAGTAAAGAAGAAAATAATAAAAATGATGGTGCACCTTGTAATATTGCAGATGGTATTGTCAAGAGTATGGACAAGATGGAAATATCTGATGACAAATTGTTCGCAGCACCTCCGCCAAAAGAAGATTGCCCGATATGCATGCTTCCAATGCCTTATGCCAATCAAATGTGTGATGTAGTTGTTATATACATGCCATGTTGTGGGAAAACTTTATGTATGGGGTGCTGAAGCGGCTCTGGATAAAGTAAAGACGGGGGAATTGAAACATTGCTGTGCGTTTTGTAGAATGCCAAATCCTAAATCGCAAGAAGAGCTGATTGAGAGAGTTAAAAAGAGGATAGCGTTGGGTGACCGCGAGGCAATGGATTGGCTAGGTGCTCAATACTATCACGGACATGGAGGTTTTCCACAAGACTACAATAAAGGAATTGAGTTATGGAAACAGGCAGCAGCTGATCTTGGGGTAGCAAGGACAAATAATGCACTTGGAAGTGCATATTATAATGGTAAAGGTGTAGAGAAGGATGAGAAGAAGGCTTTCTATTACTATAGGATTGCAGCTATGAGAGGGCATGAATACGCAAGGTGTATGCTTGGCGGAGAGGAATATGATAATGGCAATGTAGATCGAGCATTGAAACACTATATGATTGCTGCAAGATCTGGAGAAGATGAAGGGATGAGTAACGTGGAAGCAGCTTACAAACAAGGATATATTTCTGAAGATGAGCATGCACCTATCTTACGGTCAACAAAGCCAGTCAAAATGAAATGATGAGTAATCAGAGAACCAAAGCTTTAGAAGATGAGAAGAAAGCTATAGAAGATGAGAGGAAAGCTTCAGAAAATGGGAAGCAACAAACCTTGTAGATTCAGATGGTGATAATATGAGATACAGGCATGACAACGAGATGGAGACTTGATCGCCTCAACAAAGATGAAGTACAAGTTTATACTCTTTAGTTGTTTAGAACATGTTATTGCTATGTACATTTATATAGCAGCCACCTTTCTGTCTACTCTATGTCCAAATATCTAGGCAAGTGTATGATACGAATACATTTTATGTAATATAATGAGTTTATGGTTATGTATATCAATATCCCTCCCTAACAAACATAAGCGGTATACCCGCTTATATGTTTGCAATATGCAAAAAAAACAACTCTGGTCGATTCATATATCAATTATTCAGTCACTATCACTGTGTCCTCGTCCTGAAGTAACATAATGAGACCATCTCTTTCCCTCCTAACTTTCCCTTCTGCAACTGACATGCCTATCAATAGTTGCAGAGCTGTGCGACTATCTCCCTCATATTCACCTGGATAACTCGGTGTGTTTCCTGATGCCCCTGCATCTAATAATAACTTGACAGTGCGGATAACTGATCCCTCTTCGAAAAAATCTTCTCCTTCTTTTTCTGCATCTTTTGAAAAGCATAAGGCTGTCATATAAACAATCGTTGCGTTATCACCCGGATACCTATAATCTACATCCGCTCCAACTTCGATAAGACGACGTACGCAGTCTGGATTACGATAGCATGATGCGGCCATCAAGCAAGTACCACCATAAAATTCTACATCATTTGGATCTGCACCATGTTTTAGGAGGTAGTCGAGGAGGTCTGTGTGTCCGTTTATACATGCTAAGAGGATACATGACACACCTTGAGAACTGCGTGTACCAATGATATCCACTCCAGATCTACGCAAAGAGTCAACAGTTTCTACATCACCACATTTGGCTGCATCTAGCAGCTTTTGACCATCACTCATTGTTGTTGTTTAGTAATCTCTTTTTGTGTTCCAATAAATGATGCGTTGTTTACCCTAATTCTTTATAATAATACGCAAGGATAGAGATCAAATTAATAAATCAGCAATATAATAGCAGACCTTATTCAGTTATATCCATCGTAATACACAAGCAGCAACTCTAATCAGTTGATTGATGAAGCCTGCTAATCTAAAAAAAAAATCGCAGACTGCAGAGCCGGTATCCTTCATATTGAAATATAAATGAAAATGCTAGAGGTACAATATGAGTAATATCTCTCTTGTTGGTGGATGCAGCAGTAGATTATGCAATAGATCAGTTTAACATCCTTTTGGTTGGTGGTAGTACGGAGCACAGCGGTAGTATCATACCTTTTCAATAAGACAAAAACATGGAGCACAAAAAAAATGACAATGCATATGCATATGAAAACAGCAAGTTGAGAGGTAGTGATGATGATGGTATTGTATTAGGCACATCTGATAATGATCATAGATCGGTTAATAATAATAATAATATTGATATTGACAATCTCGTCGAGGGTATAAACAAGATGGATATAGATATGTCTAAATGCGCAGCGTGTGGTAAGGGCGGTGATAATCTTAAGATATGTGCATCATGTAAGTCAGTTAAATATTGCAATGCAAAATGTAGAAATGCTCATCGATCACAGCACAAGAAGGAGTGCAAAAAACTTGCTGCTGAACGAAAGTTGCATGATAGAATCTGGAATATGAACAAGATGGTCATATCTGATGAAAAATTGTTTGCGGATCCTCCTCCACGAGAAGATTGCCCGATATGTATGCAGCCGATACCGTATGCTTTAGGATTGTGCAAGGTTTATACAGCGTATCAACCGTGTTGTGGCAAGATACTGTGTAACGGGTGTATTATGGAAGCTGGAGAGGAAATGGATAAGGGAAATTTGAAACCGTGGTGCCCCTTTTGCAGACAGCCAAATCCCAAATCGCAAGAAGAGCTAATGGAAAGAGTTCATAAACGGATCGCTTTGGGTGACGCTGAGGCCTTTCATTGGCTTGGCTGCCAATATAATCATGGAGATGGTTTTTTGCAACAAGACTACAACAAGGCAATCAAACTATGGAATGAGGCAGTTGATCTTGGGTCGTCAGCTAGGACTCATAATTCACTTGGTGGTGCATATTCGAATGGTGAGGGTGTTGAGAAGGATGAGAAGAGGGCTATTCATTACTACAAGATTGCAGCAATGGGAGGGCACGAATATGCAAGGTATGCTCTTGGTGATATGGAACAGAAAAATGGCAATCATTGTCGATCAATGAAACACTTTGTGATTGCAGCAAGGAATGGATATGATAAAGCTTTGGAGAAGGTAGGGGTTGGATACAAAGCAGGTCATGTCACCAAAGATGAATATACAAGTACATTACGTGCATACCAAGACTCACAAGCTGAGATAAGGAGTGACCAGAGAACAAAGGCATCTGTAGTTGGGTTTGGAGATTGCTAAATCTCTGTACTACCTACACAAAGTCAGTCAACACGAGAGATTCTAAGTACTTGTTCACCTCAAAAAGGCGAAATACTAGTGTATACTTCTTAGTAGTTGAGAACATATTTTGCTATGTAGATTTGTATATTAGCCACCAATCTGCCTACTCTCTGACCAATATCGAGGACCATAACTTATGAACAGCTCTTCTCCCTCTGCAATATCTCGTTGAGATATCACTGGACAATACCATATATTCGGTTCTTGTATGTGTTCAAACTTCACATTGCATTTCTCCTCATTTATACTACCGATTGGACCCGACGGGTCATTGATATATCTTGCAAGTACGTCCTTTGTCGGTAATGCATCAATGAAGCCATCATTCCTTCGATCATGTTTAGGCCAGCCATTTTGCAGCTTTAGAACATATGCCCGATCCTTTAAGCGTTTTTGTGATTGATAATGGTGTCGATAACCTGCATAGTTGCAAACTGTTGCACCTTTTGGGATGTTCACCAAAGCAAAGAGTCCATTTCCTGCCCCTTTGATAGTTGAGGGTGCTACTTTTAGCTTATCTTCATATTCACCAAGAGGATGCGGCGGTAAGTTTGTATTTAAATCATCTTGTGCTTCTATACTACGCAAAAGAAGTGTATTCAGATCATCAACCTTTGTTGAAAATAGATCGTCGTCTTTCCCCTCATGTGCTTTGAGATTGAGTAAAGATGATGATGATAATGATGGCCTAACTCCCAATTCATACCATTTACATAGATTTTGTACACGCCTCTCTTGTTCTTTGAATAACTGTGGATCGTGCTCTGTTCGTACTTGTATCGATGATTGACCATCTGGCATATCAAGTGGTTGACGTCGTGTTATAGAATTCTTCTTGCATTCTTTAGGTTTGTCTTTTGCTTGCTTTGGTACCTCTACTACCAATGGCTGATGCTTCTCGTGTTGCTCATCATCATCATCACCTCCAAAGTCTACACCCTTGAAGTCAACAAAGGCGAAAGCATTATCACTATCAATAGAAACACTATCATCATCTGATGATTGCATGATGGCAAACAATCATAAAGCTCAATTATTGCGCGTCAGAATGTTGAGTTGTCTTCTAGCAACAGTCTAGAAAATACACCAATCGAAAGCCCGTTAAAAACTGATGTAAAGACTGTATCTACGGTATACGAACTGAAGTATTAGCGGCGTACACAACCTCCTATCATCCCCATGCTACTAAAGAGAGTAAGTAAGTTTGTGGTTGGTATCTTTGGTAATTGGTATCTTAAAAAATTTCACTTTGGCTGGCGGCGTGAGGTTCCTCTGAGGAGCCCTACTTAGCTGCTCACTGTAGAACGGCTACAACAAACATGATGAGTACATCATCTAATAAAAGAATATCCAAGTGTAGTGGAAGTGGCGGTGGCGGTGGCGGTGCGACGGCATGGCTGAGCAAGGTGTGCACATCATGTGAATAAAAAAAATGACATCTCTCAGAATTTATGTTATGTGATGGGAACTCCAATTACATTCTACTTAGTTAGTTAGTTATCAGATTGATATGTATGGGAACTCCAATTACCTCCATTCAATTCTGAAGTGATATTACTTTGCAAGCATGGAAGAATCAGAAATAAAAGATAGGGTATCGATCAATGAATCAGTAAATGCAGAGTTTGATGCATATCTTAATGAAATTGATCATTTAGAGGCCGAGGTGGCAGCACAAAAGCCGATACTTGGTTATCCTTTGAATTGTCACAATCTGAAACCATTGCTCTCACTTCGCGTATCGTTGCATCGAGATTTTACACTCAACAATTGTGGTGATCCTCTCGATAACATTGAAAAGCCATACAAGTTAAACACATTAAAACAGGAGGGTCAACTTATAACAAAGTTAATGAAACGTTGGAATGGTACTCTTGACAATTCATGGGGATATATAACTACGGGAGGGACTGAGGGTGTTACCAGAGGTATTGCTTTGGGATATGAACGCTTGCAATCGCATGGCTTTAGTAACATATTGGTTATATATAGTAAAGCTTCTCACTATTCAGTACCGAAAGCTGCTTCTTTGGTAGCTCCTTCTTGCAATAAAGTCAGTGTTGGGATAACAGATACAAACGATATCGACTTGGAAGAGTTGGATGATATTCTACATTCAGCTAAGATTTTGAATGTTGAGGCAATACTTATTTGTTGTACTCTTGGTACGACGTTCTTTGGTGGATGTGATGACATTGACGGTGTGAGATCATTGTTGGTTAAGAATGGGTATGAGAATAGTAATTCATCTTATATTCATTTGGATGCTGCACTTCATGGGGGATTCTGGCAGGAGGATGACAACACTAAAAAGGTAAGATACTGAACTCCTACAATGTACATTGAACCATCCATCCTCTCACTGGATTTGGTATCAACAGTATCAAATAAGAAAAGACTTTGACTCAATCTCAGTATCAGGGCACAAGTGGTTTGGGGGTTTTGTCGCTGGATGTTTTCTAGCCACAAGAGAGGATACCTCTACTCACAAGCCATACATTGAATATGTAGGTATGGTTGATAAGTTTATCTCGGGCAGTCGTAGTGGAGCACCGGCCGTTCTCTGGACAGCAAGGTTGCTTCAGTTTGATTGGAAGGCGGAACTAGATCGATGCCATAGTAATCGAGATTATTTGGTCGGAGAGTTGCGACGTCTTGGGTTAAAAGTTGCATATCAGTATATAAATGTACTCATGCCTCGACCTTCTGAGGAGCTTGCAAAGAAGTGGCAGCTGATGTGCGTAGGAGATGAAGCGCAGGTCTTGGTGCTCCCTCACGCCTCAAGACAATACTTAAAAGAGTTTGTGGAAGATGTACGTTTGGATTTTTTATCTGAAGCGATAAGGCCACCAACTGGACGTTTAGAGATGCTTGCACAAAACTATGAAACGAATGTAGAAAGGTAGAGGCATCATAATCTTATGAATATGTATATTAAGAGTAATTCAGTTCACCACTCTTTAAAGTTACATATATTTACATCTAAAATGCATATGGCGGCAGTACTTTAGAGCAATATCATGACAACATCACTTCTCAATTATCCCATCTCAACCACCCTGTTGCTGAATGTGTTGGCAGGGGACTGAATGGAATCTCCTCTGGCACAGTACCAGCACTAGCCAATGTCTGTAGCCATAAACCAATAGTTGCCAATGAATCACATGCAATCTTCCTCACAGCACCAGGAGTATTCGGAGAATGTGCCAAATGTACCAATGTGGCAACGACAGTCTTGGTATTCGTCAAGGGTACGATACTGCCGGGCTCGGTTGACAAGTTCATCAATGCCCCAACGGCTGCATACTGTTCTTCATAATCCTTGCGCATAGCCGCGGTACTTAGCAAAGATAACATTGCCCCCGTGGCCAAGCCGACCTTGCTACTAGCATCCGAGCACAAGTTTTGTATAGTACGGATACTCCACATACGATCCTCGGCATTCTTCGACTTGCCAGTAAGTAATAACATATCAATGCAGGATGGCATATTTGCCAACTTTGTATTATTACTTGGAAATCGAGTAAAGTTACATAACATTTCAATACATCGTGTATGTAACGGATTATCCAATATCCCAGCCAAGAAGATGATGTTATTCAACAGCTCTTCATTATTACATAGCGATGGGGCATTGGCACAATACTTGGTAAGATGTGTTAGTGTTGCACAAGCCGATAGTTGACTCTTGGCTAAAAAGTCGGATGCATTCTCAATATTAAGTTTCTTGAGTGAGGATATTTGCATCTCGACACCCTCTTCTTCTTGGACACTATTCTCTTCATCCATCATATGGTCATCGTCTTGTTGGGATCCATTATGACTTTGATTATCATCTTCTTGATCACTACCCATGTCATCATCATCATCGTCGTCATCACCCTCTTTACTACCATCTAACGTATCAGAATCATAGGCACTTTGATCAAATGTCATATCCTCCGAAAAAGTACTACCCTCCGTGAATGTTCCCGAGAAAGTATTAGTTAACATTGGTCCATCCTCTTCGTCATATGTACCGCTTTCATAACTACCTCGTTGTGTCATACTGTCTGTATTTTGTAATGTTGAATCATCCTCGGTACGACTGTCGGTACCCTCCACACCACCATCTTCCTCATTCTCCTTCTTATCCTCCTTGTCTTCCTCCTCTTCTTTGCGTTGTACACCCAACACCATCAAGTTTGCCAATACACTACACAATTCGTCAACATTCCCCATAATACCCCTATTACTAGGAGTCTTAGCCAATGTTGCCAAAGCACTCGTGGCCCTCCAACGTGCCTCGCCTGTATCCTCCTTGATAACCTTCACTAAACATTCCAATACACTACAATTATTATGCTTGGAAATAATCAATCGATTATCCTTTGGTTCACTTAGATATAATAATGTAGTTACCGCACGTGTTCGGGCATCTAACGCATCTGAATCAACTGCATCATCATAACTTGCATAGATTAATACATCTAATAATCCAGTGGTACGACATAACTTTGGTTTATTGGAATCTTTGGATGCCAAGACTTTAATTGCGCCACAGGCATTGGACCGTCGAACTAGATTGTATTCCTCACCTGCTGCTTCTATTAGGGCCTGTAAGTCGACATCGGGATTGACCCATTTTATATTAATTTGTTTATTGGGTGGACAATTCTCTTCAATAATTAGTGAGTCGGATCGTGGCTTTGGTGGTGGTGGGGGTAGTGGATATGGGTGACGGAATAATACTTGACGATGTTGTTGTTGATTTTGTTGTTGTGGCTGGTTATCTTGTGGTGGTTTGTTGGTATTTATATTGGGTCCTTGTGATAGTGCATTCTGAAGTTGATCAGTAGTTGCATTATCAATGTAATCTTTCCCATCTTTGTTATCCGTGTATGCTGCAACTATCATTAAATCACTACCTCCTTCCTTTTTCTGTTCAAACTCCTCATCGGGATCATTTGACAAACTGCTCTTCTTATTGTTGTTGGGTGATGTTCCGCTATCCCTTCCATCTTTATTCCCTTCACTTGCAACATCTACCACACTACTACTTGCATCCTTTCCTAAATCGTTAGTAGTAAACTTAGGCTGAGGAGAAGGGATAACTTGCTTACCAGCAGGCGAGACCTGTAATATAGCATCATACATCTCTTTCCCGGGTGTTTTTACTGGTGTTGGATTACTTCCAATGTTGTTATTTTGTGTTGGAGAGGAAATGTTGGTGGGTGATCGTCGTGCTGCTCTACGCTTCTCTCTTGCCCTTTGTTTACTATTCTCTGGAGTTGAACTACTGGGTGGTGGCTCCATAGCATCTGCACCAATACCGTTATTATCAATCATATTGTTAGTAGTATTATCATTATACTTACGTTCAGCAAATGCTCTTGCACTTTGTATTTCCTGTTCTATACGTTTTGCTATTATGTCTGGTTGCTGTTTGAGTGTTGTCACATCTGTGGATGTTTCATATGCAGTAGTAGGTTCACGAGGTGAAAGGGCATCAAAGTCAATCTCATCTGATATTGGTGATGGTAAACTCTCAATATTGTTGGTATTATTGTTATTGGTAGGTGAATTGCCATTCGAATCTAATGGACTTGAATTGTTCATTGCCCGGCGTGCCTTGCGTAATGCATTTTTTACCATTATTGCTACCTCATCTTCTGTCATGTCTCTATCCAAATTATTACCAACCCCACCACTTTTTGTAACGCCACCGATATTATTTGTAGCGCCTGTTGCACCATGTTGTGCATTCGACAAGCGCACTTCATGATCTAACGATGACGATGAGGTATCATTTGGTATTAATATTTCAGAATCTGAAAGGGTTGATGTTGGTGCTATTATCTCTTGCTGCTGCATTATATATTGGTTTGAGAGTAGTATTTTTAGTTGTGAAGTTATTTGTTTTTAATGTTTTTGCACAGGTTTTTACTGCAATAAAGTGCGAGTAAGGTTTTCCCTTAGCGCTGAGAAATCAAAGCATCATCATCATTATTGCATTCACTGCTCCACCGCCTACTGACCTTGTATTGACCTCCATTAGAGCAGTGCACTGCGCTGCCGCCATGTGTAAAAAAGTTTCATACCGAGAGATGTGACTACACTCAAGATGAAGTGACATGCCCCTCGGAAATAATCAATTTGATCAGCCTCACAAATGAAAGAGTTGCAACCTGTGGCTCAATGATGACGATAGTGATTGGTTTGGTAATACTACGACTTATATAGCTGCATAATGTATATAAATAATTGACATAAGTTGTTCTCTTTAGTCGAGGCATAAATTCTTAAGTACCCCTTGCAACATACAACTTAAGTACAAACTCAATACAAAATTAACACGACAAACACAACCACATAACAACAACAATAACATAAACAATGGTACAATTCTTTGATAAAAATGGTGATCCACAACTAGACCCATATGAAATCCTCTCATTACCCCAAACTTCAACTGATGCACAAATTAAAAAAGCCTACCGTATGCAAATGCTACAACTCCATCCAGATAAATTATCACCAACATTAACAACAGTCCAAATTGAACAAATTACTGAACAATTTCACAATGTGAAAGATGCATACGAATTTCTAATTAGTCCAGTCTACTTGACGAGTAGACGTATGTATATGACCAAATTAAGTGCAAGACGGGCAGAGTATGAAAGAAAAGAGGCATATATTAGACGTCATGGTAGTTGTAATACTGCTCCTGTTGGTGGTACTAATAATAATAATGGTAGGAATGATAAGTATGACAGTCGAAGTAGCTCCGGTGGATACACTGTACCCAACAATTATTCACGAGGTGGTACGCATAGTAATGTTAACACTAGTGGTACGGCACACGCCGAACGTATGAAGAGTATGCATCGATCACAAAGTGCTCCTGCCATGAATCACAGAAGTGATCGTAGACACAGCTCTAATACTCAAAGTAGAGATAGAAGACGAAATGTTAATAATAGTACAAAATACTACACGAATAGAGGAAGACAACATGCTACAAATACTAAAAACACACATACAATGGGACGAGATATACGATACAAACGTGATAATGTTAGGGTTAAGCCACGATCGTACAATGTTAATAGTAAGTATCATGAACAACATAGGTCAAATCAACAGCAGCAGCATAGATCAAGGTCTAGAAAAAGGGAGAGTAGAGATAAGCAGTATAATAATAGGGGCAAGTCGGAGGAACCACGAAGATCTAGAACTTCATCCGATCGAAGGAAAGAAAGTAGTAGGGGTAGAAATGAGCATAGATCACGGTCGAGACATAACCAACGAGATAGGTCTGATGTACGACAACAATACTATCAAGAGAATGAAGAGAAGAAGAAAAGGAGAAGGGCAAAGTCGGCACCAGCACGATATGCACGTAATATGAAAAACCGCTTCTCATCCAAGCCAACCACCAATAACAACAAATCATCAAGTAATAACAAACGATCATCATCCAAAGATAAACTACCATCAAAATATTATTGTCCATTAACTAAAAAAGTATATAAAGATCCAGTAATTGATAATGAAGGCAATACATATGAACGATTGGCAATCTTAAAATGGTTAAGAAAAGAAAGTTGTAGTCCAATTACAAATGAATATTTATGTGAAGAAATGTTAAAGAGTGATTTAGAGTTGAAGAGAGAGATTTATAAGTTGATTGGTAAGTTCCACATCTTGTTGTATTGTCATCTGTCATACTTTGGAGGCAACTTACTCACAAGTTCTCTTAACATTTGTATCTCATATGTATAGGCAAACCACGGTCGAAATCACAAAGTAGACAAAAGTCAAGACCAAGGGGCAACAGCAATAACAGTGATGAAGACTTAGTCTCTGGACGCGTTCTAATTGATTCCTATCTACATAAAATATCTTCGAACTCCAAACTATCCATCAACTTAGATGGGATGGGTATATGTGCCTTCTCCTATCGTCGTATAACATTTGTTATTGAGGTGCCAATCACTCCTCATGCTGGGTTTATGGTATACTCTTCGTTCAATTATGACCAAGGAGATGTTCACAATACAATATCAAATAAAATTGAAGCATGGAATGATTGGTTACAAAATATTAAACGTTCATCACGTGTATCATATACACAACAATCCAGTTCCAATAAGCTCGTTTTTACATTAAGAGGATCAGAATTTGATATGAATAAATGTACAACATTTCAAAAGACATTGGAATACTTTATTGAAATGAGTTTAAAGTTGTATAATATATTGATAGAACAGCAGAATGGTAGTGGTGGTGGTGAAATGAAACAGGTTGATAATGTATGTTTGACTAGAACTCCTGTGGTGGTGTAGATAAATATAATCTAGTAACACTGAACTGTTCTAATAGTCTCGTTATTCGTCAGGAGCTTTGCAGTGAGGAATCTCTTTTAGCCATCATCTCCCATGCTTTTGTTCTTTGTTCACTTTTCATCTCATCCCGAGTGACTTTGTGTGCTCGTAGTGTGCTTGTGTATTCATCTTTAGTCACACGTCCGGCTTTGTATCCTTCTCCTACCTTCTTCAAAGAGTCTTCGTCCCCACTTCTTGCGGCCATCATAAAGTGTTTAAAGGCTTGTACAAAACTTCCCTTTTGTTCCTCAATAATACCAAGATTGTATCTCGCTCCTTCATGTCCCCTGATCGCTGCACTTTTGTAGTGATTAATCGCTTTTCCCATATCTTTCTCAATGAATACCCCATGTTCATACGACATAGCTAGAGTATAATGAGCTCTAATTGAACCAAGTTCAGCTCCCCGATTAAAAAAATCAAATGCCTTCCCATGATCTTGTGGTAAACCCCGGTCCCCATTATAATATGCAAGTCCCATCTGACTAAATGCTTCACCATCATTAAGCGCCATCCTTTTCTTGATTTGCCTCATAAACCCTTCATCTGTAATATCAATTGGCGCCCTACAATACGGACACCAGCGTTTTAAGTTTCCCTCTTTCATTCCTTCTACTGACGCCATAACGCATCCACTGCATATAGTCTTCCCACAACATCGTTGGTAATTCGTCCTCACTCCACAACATGCTACAGAGGAGTGAGGCATCGGTAACATGCAGATTTCACAGTCCTCTTTTGGCGGAAGATCTGCAAACAACTCTTCATCAGATATCTCAATACTACACATTTTTTCGGATATAGCATCAACCTCAGCACGTATAGAAGCATTCTTATCTCGTATTTTAGCCGCATATTGTTTACATGCCTTCTTGTGTTTGGATCGATGTGAATTTCGACATTTTGCATTGCAATAACTAACTTGTTCACATGATGTGCACACTTTGAGATTATCGCCGCCCTTGCCACATGCCGCGCATTTAGACAATATACCACTACTAGTACTATTCGTGCTCATTATAAACTACTTCCGAGCTTTTCTAACACCTCGTCTATACTTATCACTCGCAGCACGTTCCCGATCACGTCCAGCTTTGATAACACCACTTATATCAACGTTGGCACCAAAGACGATATACCGGATAGACGGCCCGCGGATATGTACTAAATCAAATTCTTCACTTGCTAATGACCCCTCTACTGTGGATTTAGTAGTTGGGTTTTTATTTGATGTTCTAGATAGAACAAGGTTCATATATGCATCAGCTTCACGAAGAGTACCTCGGAATGTCCGACCTTGCTTTGTTTCGACAATTAATGATATACCGACAAAATGACGTAGTAACGGGGCAAGACTGGTATCAGTAGATGATGATTTTGTATTATTATTAGACGAGGTGTTTGTTGTAGGCTTTGACATAATATTATTACCACCTTGAGCAATGAAGTTGTCAACTACAACTTTTAGGGAGGATACCGGCTTGGGATCCTACAACTCTTTATCTTTTCACTACGATACTATCATCCACCCCACCAATCCATCACATAGATTAAAGACCATACCATACGAAGATGATGTGGATGGCGATAATAATAACACTGTTTGCAACTGCATATCATCTCCCATTTGTAGCTCCTTTGTCGGTATCCAAAGCTTTCACAAATAGAAAACCATCACAATATTATTACATTGCAAAAGATATCCATCAATTTCCAACAAGATATGGTCGGCAATGCTGCTCTGCTACAACTCGTTTGCAATTATCAACATCATCCACAGATGAAGACGATGAGCTTAGCAATCCAGAAATATCACGATATTCACGACATTTAGTATTAGGTGATGTCGGTGTAGTAGGTCAAAAAGCATTGAAGAAATCAAGTGTACTAGTCATAGGAGCGGGAGGATTGGGAAGTCCATGTCTATTATACCTCGCAGCAGCCGGTGTTGGTCATATTGGTATAGTAGATGCAGATACAGTAGATGAATCAAACTTACAACGTCAAATTATACATGGAACGTCAACTGTTAATGTTGCAAAATGTGAATCAGCAAAGCAACGAATAAAAGATATCAATCCATATGTTAATGTCAGATCATATAAAGAAGAATTTACATCTGAATCGGCAATGCGTATCCTTGGTGATGGATATTCAGATACAATACCATGGGATGTAGTAGTTGATGGGAGTGATAACTTCCCGACAAAGTATTTGATTAATGATTCATGTTCAATACTTGGTTTGCCATGGGTATATAGTGCTATACTTGCATTTGAGGGACAGATATCAACTTTTAATTATAAGGGTGGAACTGATTATCGTGATTTGTTACCAACTCCACCTCCACCGGGGGATGTACCAAGTTGTGCAGAGGGTGGAGTATTGGGTGTCTTGCCGGGTACAATGGGTTGTTTACAAGCAACGGAAGTTGTTAAGATTATACTTGGAATGGAGAAAGGATTATTGATTGGTAGATGTTTAGTCTTTGATGCGATTGCAATGAAATTTAGTGAAATTGGACTCACCAAGTCGCCCGATAGAGAACAGATTACAGAACTTATTGATTATCAAGGATTCTGCGCTGGACCAAAGTCTTCTTCTTCTACAACTAAACAGACTACGAATGCTAAGAAAGATAATGCACCAGCAGGTGGAAGGACAATGGACGAAGCTCTAGTAGATGATGACCAAACAAAGACAGATAAGTTCAATGCAATAATTCCTGCTGACTGTATAGAAAAGCTTTCCAGTGGATGGTCACCATGGGTACTAGATGTGCGCTTACAAACAGAGAATGATATTGTTGAACTACCATTCACAGATATAGTTGTCCCACATCGAACAGTCCGTCCAGATCATATACCAAAAGATGGTGAGGTGTTGGTTTATTGTAAAGCTGGCGTGAGAGGGAAGAAAGCATGCAATCGTTTAATAGAATTGGGCGTGGATTCAAAACGTTTATATAACCTGGAAGGTGGAATTCTTCGTTGGCAAAAAGAGGTTGATCCACAAATGCCACGATATTAAACAAGTGTATAACATTTAGTTGACTCCTGAAATGAAGTAAACAGTAGAACTCAATTGGGTAGATAAGTAATAAGATATACTACAAAACAAATTCCGATTGTTCTAGGTATGTGTGAAACTCATAGAAGTGACTCTAGCAAAAAACAAAAGCAAGACACTGGCAATTCCATAAACAAAACTTCTATTTCAATCTTAAAACAATGAAATAACCAATGTCTGAGAAAGATCATGTTGAGGGGTTTCATGCCTCAAATGAGGAAAAAATCCTGATTTCCAGCCTGCTTCAGGGCCAGTTTGGCCATCAAGTGGGGGTATAGCAGCATGCAGGTGCTACAATAGTAGATGTTTGGCATTGTATGGGTGTATAACAAAGCCATGAACACTCCCAGCATGATTGTAGGGCCCTCCATCATACTTTTACAGCCCCATGTTGGCGAGTTTCATGCCTCAGATGAGGAACAAATCTTGATTTCCAGCCAACTTCAGGGCAAGTTTGGCCATCAAGTGGGGGTATAGCAGCATGCAGGTGCTACAATAGTAGATGTTTGGCATTGTATGGGTGTATAACAAAGCCATGAACACTCCCAGCATGATTGTAGGGCCCTCCATCATACTTTTACAGCCCCATGTTGGCGAGTTTCATGCCTCAGATGAGGAACAAATCTTGATTTCCAGCCAACTTCAGGGC
>Ga0214477_100710_pt1 | contig 21400 bp, 11 predicted proteins | sample M1_20Mar14CPVII9_FD_165058 | JGI IMG/M metagenome (GOLD analysis project Ga0214477, IMG submission 165058) | Marine eukaryotic communities from Monterey Bay, California, United States - M1_20Mar14CPVII9sort6BwellC16 | ecosystem: Environmental > Aquatic > Marine > Unclassified | place: USA...
GATATTAGGTAAAATGTGAGTAAGCTGAAGAGGGATATTGTGGCATGGACAATACATAAGACACTCACCTTTCTGCCATTCTGAATTCGTGTAGGAACTGAAGCTGATGGCGCCACAATCCCCGTGGGAGGGTTCAGTAACGCTTCCTTGGTAGGGATTATAGCCTCCTTTGGCTGTTCTTCTACATTATCACTCTCCCCGTTCTCTTCGGTACCAGTGCTATCATTATTGTCCTCGTCATCTTCATCATCATCTCCCTCATCAGTCCCATTCATGTGAAGTAACTTTTGAAATAGTGAAACAGCATCATTGGCAGATAAAACCGTTGTGCCCTTCTCATCTCCTGATGCCTTGTCTACCTCACCATCATCGTTTTCATTCTTCTCATTTGTCTGCTCTTCCTTCTCGTCATCATCACTATCATCGTGCACAACACCATCTGCACATTTATTTTCCAACTCATCAACATCATCCGTGGTAGGAGGATGTTCTTCGAGACTATCCTCAAAGACTTCATCTTCATCCTCGTCAGCAGCATCTAGCAGATTGGCAGAAGTATTGACAGTTCCATTTAGAGTGGTCGCATCTTTGCTACTCACATCCTCTTCCTCTTTCTTATCCTCCTCACTAACACCGTTTGTATTACTCTCCTCAGAGGCAACATCGCTCTCATCACCCCCGTCATCAATCAAGTGTAGTTTGGCAGCATCTTCTGCAATTTCACTAGGATCCATGACAGTATGCCTCCGCTGCTGTAGCTGATCCGTTGACAGATCACTTTCACTTTCTAATACTACACGTTCTTCATCATCTCCATCTTCCTCTTTTCCTGCTGGCGCTCCATTAGATAGGATTGAAGGATTATCATAAACATCATTCGTCTCACCGTGAGCATATGGGGGTGGACGTTCTAATCTCCACCTTTCAATTTCAGATCGTGAATTAGGATCATCAATCAACCGATCTAATGCATGGAATGATTCTACAAGTGCATTTCCTATACTGGATGCCATATTAACATCATCTGAGTCATCATCATCCTCTGTCTTTTCGGCATTATTTTCCTCAGAATTGGATTCTTCATCCTTACCTTTCCAATGAGGTTGAGATGTTAATACGGGTACTAAATGAATTTGACAAAATCTAGCAACCTCTGCACCACCATGTCCATCAAATACAGCAAATACTTTGGCATGTGATGCAGCATCATTGTCATCAGTACTACTACTACCTTCCTCCTTAGTTTCTCCATTATCATTTTCACCAGGGGCACTCTTCTTTTGTTTCAGGTAAGAGCTAGGTAAAGCGACATCAGTACGTGCTACATGTGCATCTTCCATGCTCTTTCGCCATCCCTGTATTATTATAGAATCGTATGTTTACAATGTGTGAGGAACAGAAAGTACACAAACAGCCAAATATGAAAACACATTGTGTAATACAATTACTAACCTGCATATCAACAACTGCCCACCGAACATCAGGCGTATTAGTATCATTTATATCTGATCCATCCTCTGAATGTTTATCCAATACTGGTGTGGATAGATACGTTCCCATTATATATTATTCTTGGGTATTTAATAGGCTGGTATGTTAAAAAAGTAAATGATATGGTTGGTCGTGAATTTTTTATTGTGCTCTCTATCTATGCCGAGAATCTGATAGCATTGAAACTATATATGCAGCTAACAAATATAATCCTACTTGAGCAATATTAAACGTCTCTTATATAGACTTTTCCTAGGGTATCAATAAACAAATAACCACTTCTCTGCAACCACCACCAACGATTTTCAATGAGGTTATAGGATACCGTTATTGTTATTAGCAAAACTTCATGGCTCTGAGCTTATTAGTGTATGTTGGCCTTGCGTTAGTTGTCATGATTTGAGGTCAATATAGTCTACAATATTAGCGCATTCGTATACATCCAGTATTATCACCTTAATCAGCTTTTGACGATCTTTAATTATTAGTATATCAACAAACCATGTCTCCCAATCTTGAAGATGAGGGCCAATCAAATAATTTGGAGACAGTGTGGTCTACCTTCCAACTACCCATACCAATTATAAGCAAAGATACATATATTAATGATGGTCCGTATGACGAATGGCTATTTCAGGCACTCGATCTGCTCCGTCTTTTGCATACTATGAATGAGCAATTTAATACACAATATACAAATGCTGCTCAATCGAATAGTATATCACAGAGAATGAAGAGTCAAATGAAATTAGCATGCACATTACTTGAAAAGGTAGAATGTACATTTCCTTCATTGTCACAACAGCAATTGGCTCGTGAAAGTAACAAGGCTGATGTTATGCTGCAAAACAATCATATGTTTCAAGAAAATGCACATCATCTTTTGCAAAAGTTGCAACATGATACTAATGATACATGTGCAAGGTTTCAACAGTGGTTTGATAGACATTGTAGTAGTCAACAGCAAGAGGAGCGAGATTTGATTTATGATATGTTCCTATCAACTGAAGATGCCTATGATAATCATCACGAAAGTAGTGAAGAGCTGTTGGATGATGAGTTTAGTGATGATGGGATAATAGATGTAGAAGATAGTTCTGGTAGTGGTCAGCAGCAAAGTCAAACGCAACAGTATCAGAAACAGCAATCAATAAGAAAACAACCACCATCTACTTCCAGACAAGAAATGGATCCAACAGAATTACAAAAGCAACAACAGGAACTACTCGAAGCAGAACTATCAGACATGGCAAAGCATCTCAAAAACTCCACACTTGCCATGAATGCAACGTTACAAACACAGACCAAAGATCTAGATGATATGGAGGTATTGGCACAAACAAACTTGGATCAAGTTACAGATACGACAAAAGATGTTGAAAAAAGATTGAAGCGAAATAAGGGGTGGAAGAAACGTATAGCAACATGGAGTTTAATTGGTACTGTTATTGGTATGTGGATATTATGTTTCATGATTATGCGTACTGTACCCAAACGACAAATTCGAGAGACACAGTTTTGGACAAAGAGTAAAGTTGGATTACAAAAAGCTTGGGATAGAACTATAATATTTTGGGACAAGATAAAGCCAACCATGCCATTGGAAGAGGAAGAATATGATGATGAATATTATGATGAATACGGGGGACCGCAAACTGATTATGATATTCAAGAAGAAATGGCAGAAGAAGAGGAAGAAGTGGTTGACAAAGAAAAATGGGTTGTGTGGGATAGTGACGATGAATACTGGTACCAACAACAAAAGAAGAAGGCACATACAGAGGCAGAGTGTGAAGTCCTTTCTGATGGGACACAGATATGCCAAGAGACAAAGGAGGCTGAGACAAATTCATTTGCAACAGAGAATACTTGCATACCAATCAGCGATGGAATGCTCAAGGAACAAAGCAAACTAGACACGATATTATTTGCTTCCGAAGATATTAGTCGAGAAATCTACACAATTCCATTGAAGAAAGGATCAACTGAACGTGTAAAGTTGGAGGCGCAAATGGCCAAGTATGACAAAGAATTGAGCAAGCAAAAGGCAATATTTGAGATAGAGTATGATAAGGCCTTATCAGAGTTCTGGACCAACAGGGCTAATAAGGTATTAGCTCGAGATCGAAACCGAGCAATGAATAGTGCACCATTCTGTACCAAAAGTGGAAGGTCTTATGAGGATCAAGTGTTGATGGATAGAGAATCACACCGTAGAGAACTGGAGAAAGAGAGACTCCAAAAGCAGCAACAGAAAATGGAGGCAGAGGAAGAAGAAACTCGGAGAAAAATGAAAGAGATGGAGCAACAACAACAAGCTGAACGGCAGAGAATCGATGAACAGGCGAAGTTGGAGAAAGCTGAAAAAGAACGAATCAAACAGGCTAAGATTGATGCTGAAAACAAAAGACAGGCCGATGAAGTTGCACGTAGACTTGAAGCCGAGAATGAAAGACTTGAAGCTGAAAAGAAAGAAGCCAAAAGGAGAGAGAAAGAGAGAATAGAAAGGGTTGAAATTGAACGATTAGAGGAGGAAAGGCTAGCAGAAGAAACCAGGCAAGTTGAACTTGAAAAGGTTGAACAACAACAGCGTGAACTAAAGAGGGTGTTGGAGCAAGCGAAAGCTGATGCCAACAAGGCAACCACACTTGCAAGTCAAATGGCTGAAGATGGTCCAGGATTTGTCGCCAATGATGTTAGAGCTGCTGCAAGTGATATGAACAAGAATGACTTGCTGGCGTATTATATTGCATCAACCCCCGAGTGGATAGACGCTTCTGATAGACGTGGTTGGCGTCCAATACACGAATCCGCAAGGGCTGGTAATCTTGCAGGTATCGAGTTGCTTATATCTGCTGGATGTGATCTATCATCGAGAACTGGGCGTACTGGTAATGGAGGAACAGCGTTGTGGTGGGCAATTCAACGCTTCGGTGAAGATCACAGTGTGGTGCATCTACTTCGTTCTCATGGAGCGCTTGATATTGGGCCAGAGATATGAGCATACCTTATCATAACAGTAATTAGCTTTAAGATTGATAATATACATGTATAATAGCCTAGACCAGTTTGATGATTAGCTCACGTCCACCAAGAGCTCTATCTCCACCAAACTAGTTTGTTCATTAGCGATTTCATTTACACAGCGTAGCATTCAAAATTTGTAGCGAGGTTCTTTACCAAAGTCCACTTCCTAATCCAACTTCGTCGTTTCCCCAGGCAGTATCCATGTAGGTCTCCTTGTGATGATCAGCAACGTACTCTTTCATTTCAGTTTTTAACTCCTTCTGGGTGCGTAACATATGTAGGACATGTTCAGTATCTTCAAGATGAGTAGAATCGGTTGAGATGGTTTGAGTAAGTGTAAAACAACAAACTAAACACAAGATACAACGAACAAACTCAAACTAGACACAAGATATGTATCTATTAACAACAAACGAATCTCTCACCCTTGTAGTCATCACGGTTTTGAAGTTCAGAATGTTGAAATGAATCAAGTTCTTTTTGGAATATCGGGTAAGAAGATGAGTTGTAAGATCACAGTTTATCGAGACACTACAGCGCCATATTTATTGTTCGTGACTTACCATCAGCAAGCGTTTCTAACTCATCGAGGTCGCAGTCATAGGCAACTGCACACTCTTCAGCCCTGCAGTAAATATAGAGAGTAATATAGTTAGATGACTAATCATTTGATATATACTTCATTTACCTTTAGTTCTCAATAACTCACCTTGCAAAGTTGTTGGGCAGTACAGAGTGGAGGGATGTCGTCTTGACATTGACAACTTGATGAGCGGGGGCAAATGCGGTCGTGATGGGGAGAATTGCAAGGAGGGAAAGTAACTTCATAATTCGTAGATGATATAGAGGGGCGTGTTCTTGCGAGATTATATAGCTGTGTTTGCAATATCTTTTAGAAGATTTATGATGGATATCTTTGTGTGATGGGAGGTGTCAACAATCAAGATAAAAAAAGAACAATGCGTGCGTTGATGTAGCATTTTTTTTCCAAGATACCGCCAAGTATCATGAGATGTGAGAAAAGATTCTCAAGGTATTGATCTACAGTCAACTTCTAATTAAGCAGCCGCTGTAGGTTAAATAAAAGGCGTGCAGAAGCTCTTATTTTGGTTGGACGGCTATATCATTGCTGTATGACAAGTAGCGTCATCAATAAATATCATATCATATCATATCATATCATATAAGGTATCATTAGATAACTCGCTCGACCTTTGGATCCATCAATCTTCATCATCAAGGATCAATTGAGTTCAAGTTTTACCTTAATTCACATTATATGAACCGCTATATCTACTGCTACATTATACCATCAATCATACTGTCAAAACGTACTCTATATGCACATTCTTGGTTGATACCTCATCCATTCTTCGCCTCAAATCAATTCAAAGAACAAAAGTTCAGGATCATGTCTACTTCACAACAATCCAATGATGTAAATAAAGAGGAAAGCGGTGATGTTATCATCTTGTCGGATTATCCCTTTTATATCAATGGACCTGATCCCAAACAAATTGCAAAGGTAGCAGAAAAAGTAAAGACAATAATGGAAGATGCATGTGGCGAACAACTGAGATGTATTAATCGAATGGGAAGTAGTGCAATTGATGGAATAGCTGGTACACCAGTGTGTGATATGTTAGCAGAAGTTTCACCTTGGCCATTATCTGATGAAGCAAAGGAAAAGCTAGCCATCGCAGGTTACGAATGCAAGGGTATAGCTCCTCATGACAAACAAGATGAATGGTATTGGGGAGGAGATGGTAAACCAGGACATCTTGGAAGAGTTGTGTTACATACAGTACCAGAAGGATCAGAGTTTGTACGCGATATGAAGGCATTTGTAGCATACGTCAATACACATGCTGATGCATTCCAAAGATATAACACAGTTAAAGTTGAAGGAGCTAGACTTATGCTTGAAAGAGAAGAGCAAGAAGGACGATTGATTGGATATAAAATGAAGAAGGCAGAAGTTTGTAATACTATCAAGAAGGAAGCTATTGCATGGTGGAAAGAAACACATGATGGCAAGTGATACAGAGTAGTTTAGTCGTACATTCTTCGATAACACCAGATGATCCGAAGTAACAAACAATATGCAGAGTATATTAGAGCCTGGAGTAGAATACAACGCCTCTTGCCAAATCTAGCCACTCCGGTATATTCCCACTGTTTATACTGCCTATGTTGAGTATAGAAAGTAGTACATACCATCTGAGAGAACAAAGTACAAATAGTCAAATGCCGATTGATTAAAAGGTAGGTTCTTAGTACATAGCTTTAAAAATCTAAGCAAGAGACTCACAAAGAAAAACAACAACAAAAAATATAGCCTAGCAGTCACATAGTTTGTACTCTCCTTGACTTGATTGATAGCCATACCATGGATAATACAATACAGGGTGGTATTGATCAGTGGTTATAATCGGTTGCTATACAAATTAAATCACAATTCGCGTTCGTTTAATTATTGAGTTGTTGAGGTGAACCAATCAAAACATCTATTATTATTCATAAGGATAACATTATGTCTGCTACTAATAATTCCACCAGCAGTGCAACTAACTTTACTACTACCAGTAAGGGTAGAATCGCTAGTAAATTATCATCCCGTAACAATCGACGTAGACGTCGTAGTGGTGAGAATAAGGAACGATCGAAAAAATCATCGCGTAGACGAAGGAATAATAATGAAAGAGTACCAATACCATCATTCACGCCAATTAAAGAAGAGTTTAGTGATTGTGATAACGTTGATGGCAGTGCAGAGTGTGCATCTGAATTATTATCAAAGGTTAAGGAAAGTTCATTATCGAATGATAAATTATCAGGAGATGAAAATGAATGTATAAAATGTATAGAAATTACTTCAAGTAAAGTGGCAGCTAATGTTAAAGGTGCTGCATCAAGCCGGGATGATATATCAACCGATCAAACTAATGATGAGCATAACAATCAAGAACATACTAAACAACATACTACCTATATTAAATCAGATGAAAATCAAATAATAGAACCTAATCTACAGATCAAACAATTGCATGTTGAAGACAAGAACAATTCACTCAGCTGTACTGTGCAAGAAGAGAAAGCGGTTAATAACAACAAATTAATAAAGGAAACTGATGTAAATGACAAACAATGTGCAGCAAAGATTCACGTGCCAACCACAAAAGTAGATGGAGAGTTGAGGAAAGAAGAAGAGCCCAGTCTTAAGGAGGAATCTCTTCATCTTGATAATAGTTCGTCCATCAAGAAGTCCACAGCATCGAGAGGTAGTAGTGAGAATGATGTCAAAGCAAATGTTAAACAATCAAAGTACTTTGTTGACGAACCAGCTAAGAAGAAAGATACTGAATCTGTAATTGAAATCCTTGATGATGATGATGAACATGATAATGATATTAATAGTGAGAAGCCAACTACTAAACGCAGTGCTATTACAAAGAAGGATGGAGGTCCCAATCAGAAGCAGAAACCCAATAAGGCCAACCAGACAAAGAAAAAGAAGCGTAAAGCTACTGACGAAGAAGGTGATGAGTTGGTGCATGCCGATGTTAAAAAGGCTAAGAAACCATCAAAGAAACGGAATCAAACTAAAAAGGTGACCAAGTCTGATAGTACTACTACTACAGATGCCACTGGTGATACTCAAAAGAAGGGTAAAACAGCTGCACAGAAGAAAAAGCAGTCCAAGACAAAGTTATGTTTTGCATGCTCTTCTTGTAAGTGTAACACAAGATCGGGCACAGATGCTACACCTCAAAAGTTCTCATCTCTATCAGGTTCTGATGCACGTCAAGAACAAACATTAGCCAATAGACTCCAACGTATAGAGCGTAACATTGCATGGAATGAGGGGCAGAGGAATGATGTGGCTCGTGATTTGAAAAAACATCGAGGTCAAATGAACAAGAGATTCCAATCATCTAATAATTCTGCTGAGAAGCCCCGTTTCCTTGCAGATGTGGACACTATTGATGAGTTGGGTGTTATATCCTCAAAGATGGAATCAGATGAAGTATACACTACCAACAGTCGAATCTTTGGTAGCGGCAATGGCAAGACCCATCAGCCAACTCTTACACAAATAATGCGAGGTCCAAACGATGATGATGATGGTGGTGGCGATGATGCCGATGATGCTGCAAAGGAGGTTCAAGATGATGCAATTAAACCTATACATCAAGAAGCTACATCACCTGATTCTGGTGGTGATGGGTTTCTATCTTTCCTGGGCACTAACATTGTTGACGCAACACGATGTCTTGGTACCATGGGAGATTTCAACCATGCTATAACTCAAGGCAAGTTAAATACCGTGACGAGCAATGGTCTGTGGGCAACATCTGTTAGAAATAAACTGCAAATTGAACAGGATGAAGGTTTTGATGCATTAGTATCTTTGTTCGATTCGTCTATTGATGGAAGTAAGAATGCAACACACTGCTCTCAACAAAATGATGATGATGATACTGCGAGTGTTGAAAATAGTATGGTCACGAGCCCTGTGCAACAAGATCTCACGCCAAGAGGAAAACAAGTCAAGGAGGAGATTGAAACTTCAGTAAAGAGTGAAAAGTTGACATCTATAGAAAGAATGTGTCCCAATTGGAAGGGAAATGTTACACTTGCACAAGCTCAGACTAATCCTGATGTTGTATCAAAAGCTCTTGACAATGTTAAACGGGCTAAAGCTGATCTCGAATGTATGAAAGAACGAATTCTCCAGGCTTTTCTTGATAGACAACAGACACTAGAGTTGTATGAACTCTCTTTTCAAAGCTCACTTGATCGAATATCTATAGATAATTTAGATTAATAACGCCTGAACTTGTGTTTCTTAGGTATGCATGCATGCAAATGATAATGAATTTGCGTAATATAAGTTGTTACAGTCGATGAGTCTCTAGTGGTTTGCACTTGCAAGCAACACTATACCTTACAACTCAACACAAAACTAAACTGCCATGATATCAAAAACAGAATGATGCATGTACTCAATTTAGGGATCAACACCGTGTGTAGTATCGTATTATGAGTGCCAATATCACAGTTGGTGGTGTTCCGGTGACAAGTGAATCCCTGAGGGTCGGTATCCTATGTAAAGGTAATTTATACGATAATCGATTGATTGCAGTTGAAGTGTTAGAGATATATGTGCTCTTTTCACTGGTTTTGCAGCGCTCCAAGTATTGTAGGACAAAACCGTTCTCTTCTATTATTTACTTCAACATATATGAAATATGTCTGAGGAATCTACAAACAAAAATGGAGATGATACACAAGAACAGAGAGAAAAGGCGTTTCAATCATTGAGTACCCCGTTGATAGATATATCGCACATGTCTGTAAACAATTGTAGTCAAGAAGAAGTCGACGAGTCCAAGAAGCAGAAACCAGATGAATTGTTATTTGCACCATTACATCGAGATGGAAATCAAGCAAGGTTAGTAGAGGAAGTTCGTAGACGACAAAGACAGCAATATGAAGAGACATCCTATACACAATGGTTCTGGGAATTGTTGTATGAATATGGACCTCCAGGCATCATTGATGATCCACGAAATACTAATAACAATCAGAGTATACATCATTCAACCATCAACAACTTGCCAATACAAAATCCATATCAAGATAATACTAGATTAATATTAAATAATAACAAAGGGCAAAGCAACAATACATCACAAACAACGACAGATTTAACTAAGAATGTATATCAATCTGTATATTATCCAGACATTTCCAAACTATCAAAATATCCACGCATTATTCGTTTCATATGTGTTTTTCTCATACGGTGTTTATATATGCTTCGGTGGTGTATAGACTTTTGTATTACAAAGATGAGTTGTCATATAAAACCTCTTCAACCCAATCCTCCATTTCCAACATATTCGTCTTCACCGGTATATGACTTACATATAACTGCAGATAATATCATATGTTTATTGGTCATCTTATTAGTAATATTCTATTACAGCTCAAAGATGAATTCTATCATGAGTCCAGTGGTTGTTTTAATGTGCTTAACTGTATGCTTTGTTTGTTGGAAGGTAGTTGATCGAGTACAACAAGTTCATGAAAGCCCAAGTCAAAGGAAGCAACCACAACAACAACAACAACAACAAACTCATGCTAATACAACAGCAGTACCTAAACAGTCCATACCAAACAATGTGAAGAACACAACACAACAAGATGAGCATGCAAAAGCAACAGAAAGATTGCAAAAACAATATCCAGGTGCAACACATGCTGAGTGTAAAAGATTTTATAAATGTGTGAACTATAAAGAAGAAGCTGCCTCTAAACGGCTTGATAAGTTCTTAAAATGGAGATCAGAATGTGGATTGAAGAACGTATCAGACAATGAAGATACTACAACTCAACAAAGTGCATTCAATGAAACAAAAGATGAATTAGACTGGGAAGAATGCAGTCAGCTGGCAATCTCAATCATGACAAAGTCACACATATCAGAAAGTGGTGTCTCGAACCTACCGCAGATTATATGTTCATATGAAAATCATGAAACAACACCCAACAAGAAGAAGAATGATACATTTGCACCACCAAGATGTAACGACGGTACTCGCATCTTGCACATACTTCCATTCCGTTTAGATCTTTCGATTGCTACGGCCCAAACCTACTCTTTGGCGGCAGCGCTTTACCTTGACCGTAGACTATCTCGATCCAGCTTGGAATTTATCACATTGTTTGTTGATGTAAGAGGAGGAAGAAATTGGAGCAATCCAACTCCTTGGTCTACTCTACCATTCATACAATCTACTGCATCGCTGTTGGGTAGTCATTATCCAGAACGGTTGAGTAAATTAGTGCTGGTCCCCATGCCAAAGAGTGCCATCTGGGTCTGGTCTGCGGCACAGAAGTGCTTAGATCCCAATACTGCAAGTAAAGTGGTAGTCGTCAGTTCATCAGGAGATGGCTCTAGTGGCCTACCTGACAAATTGAATGAATTTATCAGTGAAGAGAGCTTGATTATATTGGAAAAGAGAAGAAGATCCTTCTTTGTAGGATAAGACCTGACTCTGTAACATATACACATAACTCTCTATATTTAGTAATATCCTCTATAACACAAACAGGGTTGGTTGTGTTGAGATACCTATGCTCAATTTCTTCTTATGAAGAAGTCACTTTTTATGGGAAGAGCCATGTTAGAGCACACAATAAGAAAAACACAAACGCAACAATTAATGCAGCGATTGTAATATCTGGATGTCGTACGTCCTCATGATGCCCACAAAAGAAGGTACCGCATGGCATGTCTCGACTCTCTATAACCTCATCGAGCATTCGTCTATATATTGTTCTGTCCACAGCCATTACATATAAGTCTGGTGGAAGGCGTTTTTGTTTCTCATGACATCTATTGCAACCATCACATGTACAGTGACATGAATTATTCGGATCTAAATCGTCGTCATGAACTTCCTCTTCATGAAACTCAACAAAGAATTTATCCTCATCCTCGACTAATGCACGCTTATATACACTACCTGCCTCTAATTGACAGTCCATCAAGATACGAAAACTATCCTTTGGTAATTGTAAACGAATACGACCAGTATCAGTAACTCCTTTAAATAATGCTGACTTTGCCATATTTGTTGTAACACTTTTAACACTTGCATCAATAGATTGCATAGATGCGCCAGACATGAGTCGTTGATGACGTACTGGATTCTTATTAGATTCTCCACCTAGTTCAACATTGGATATTGAACCATATCCATAAGGTCCTCCACCACCACTACTAACACTTGCATTATCTGAAGAGAGCATTAAGGGCCCGTCACTACCAGTTCTACTTCTATTTCGTGTATGCATTGGTTTTGGCGCTCCACCCCATCTAGGACTTGGCAAGTTCTTTAGTAAATCTTCTTTTGTAATTATACGTCGTCCTCCATTGATACTACTTCCTCCTGAACCAAACATTGCAAGTGGAATATCAGACTTGGCACGTCTATGAGCCATTGGTTTACTACGATTGCCATTGACACCTGGATATGGTACTGGTGACTGAGGAGAGACTACTGATTGCTGTGGTACTACAGAATTGGCTCGTGGTGGTCTATTGAAACGGTTGGAGTTACCACCAACTGGAGCTGGAGGTGATATCCCTTTATTAAATGGATGTGTAGGATCAACTAGTGGATGTGCACCAGTACCATATTGACCAGGGAGTTCAGATCTACTTCTTCCATGGCGTTGTTGTTTTGGGTTTATAGGTCTAGATGATGAATTTAATTGATCATATGCAGATGTAGGTGGTAATTGTGGTGCCGCTAACACTGATTGTGGTAATAGCGGAGACTGCTCACCATCATTAGAGTTCCGTCTATACCCGCCGTTATGATTTGATGGTGGTCTCGATCTAGGTGGTGATTGTTGCTGTTGATTTGCAGCCCATGATTTCATCCACTCTTGTTCACCACCATTTGCTTGCTTTAGTAATGCTCCAAACTCTTCTTGTGATGCCATGGTAAATTTGTAGTTTTATTAGGTGATATGTTGGTGTATAATATCTAATCTAATCTTGATGAGTATATATCCAAATCTCCTAAATTTGCCTTTACTACCCTCTCGATATTGATGCCGTCACCACACTAGAATGCTTACCATGGTACATCGCTATCCAGCAACCATTGCAATAAGATGAGGCACATATTATTATACAAATTTTCAACTGATTGTTTGCAGGATACCCTATTTGAAGAAAATGATCATGATTGATCGAAATTGTCGACGCAGAGTGATGAGGAATAAGAGTTGATGCAGACCTATTTAAGTGTATTCCTACTACTGTTCTTTATTTTCATAGTACAATTGGGCAATTCCCGGAGTGTTTTGGAAAAACATTCTTTTGATCTCTTTAATATGGTTTTTATGTTACATTTGTCTCTGCAACTCTCAAGTACATGATCATGTACCTTGCAAAACCAGCAATGTATACATATCTCTTTCTCTATTTCTGTTCCCCCCTTTAATCCGTTCCCTTATTTTACATGTTCATACAATAATTTCTACTTATTGCTTCGCATAACCTAAATCCAGTGTCGATTCTGTTGTTAACTTAAATCCATTTAATCCTTTTAAAGCTGATGTTGCTTCATCCTCTGACCCAAATTCAACTGTTGCATTCCCTTCTCCTACCATTTTAACCTCTTTATATCCTGCATATTGACGGAATAACATTTGTAACATCATTTCATTACATTCTGATGGCAAATTCTTGGAGAGCAATAAAGCTGTAGGTGAAGTAGATTCTAATGACTCTGCAGTAGGTGGTGGGGGTGGAGCGGAGCTTTGTTGTCCACCAACTAGTGATGACGGATCATTTACCGACGTTACCCCTCCCTCCTCATTAATTTTAACCATTTTGTTTGGAGAAGATGAAGCATCCTCCAACTTTCTCTTCTCTTTCCTCTGTTCGGTAGTTTTGACATTGAAAGTGCCATCCCGCTTTGCAATACGATCACTAACCTCCTTTGCATAATTTACCATTAGAGGTCTACCAAAGAACACAAATCCACGTTCAGCTTGGAGGGCTGCAGTAGCAACAGATACTGATTCAAATATTACCCATGCCTGACCTCGAAGGGGTTTACCAGAACCTCCATTACCGCGTAGACATATAATTTCAAGTACCTTACCATGACGACTAAATAGTGCAAGTAAACTCCGTTTTAGAAGTGCCTTCTTAATTGACCAATCGATATTACTTAGGTATAGTGTAGGATTTGCAGGACAGGAAGGTTGTTGCTTAATGTTTGGTGTTGATTCGGAATCAGCCACTTGTGCTCCATTTACTTGTGAATCAGAACCCATGATGTAATAATGATAAATATAGGTAGAGAGATGTGAAATAATAATATAACCAATACAAACTATCGTACAATATCCACTTATTGTGTCGCCGTCAATTCAGGTACTTAGTATCAATAATCAAGTGATCCTTCCTAATTATTAAAGGTGAAAAAATGTGTCTCTGTACAAATGTGTGGCCTATAGAAGATACCAGAAGATACCACCATTAATACAAAGATGACAACTATAGGCCTCACTAACTAAGATTAGGGTAGATTTGCATTAGAAATAGGTTAAAGAAGGATCACACTTGCGTAGCAAGCTAGCCGTAGCGCATGCGGAGGCTAGTAATACATAAATCTGAAATTATTTTGCGGCGTCCAGACGATACGAATATTACACGTGGAGTCAGAGAATAAAATGCACGGAGTTGCGTACGATACGAGTCCGATAGTTCTGAATAGTTGAGACTCTATATTCTATATGTTTGTTTGGGCAAGTCGCTCTTACGCCTCGAGCAACTCAAGTTTTTCTTGTAACTCTATATTCTCCTCCGCTTTACTCATGGTATGAGTATATCCTAGACCAAAGGCATCGTCCACCGATTCCCAATCGCTGTCCTTTTCTCCATCTTTTCTAAATGCCGATTCTCTTCTCATACCTGCTTGATTTCTATCTCCATACATTACATCTCTATAGATGGAGTTACACATGTCTGTAAGATGCTACCAAGCCAACTGTAGGGCCAGTAAGTAGTCCAAGCTTATCGATCAATCCAAAAGGCAAAGTGAAGCTCCACTTTTGCTAATGATATGTATCGTAGAATAAAGGGAGCATGTAGATAGATAGTACATACCATGGAGATGGCATGCAGTAAACTGCAGTAAATTGGGCTAGAAGGGTAATAAACCAAAGATACTTAGGTATCCTTTCAGAAATCTCATACACTCCTAGAGTCTTACTCCTCGACCTACTACCTATTTGGCTTAGTGATTCCAGCCATAGCACTCTCAGTTTGCTGTTTTGATGTATTGGCTCTCAATCTTTAAAGTTATAGAATGTAACCTTGCTGTGACAAGTCTTCAAACTCGAATGATATGCAAGTTATATTCGAATGTGTTGAGTATGTATTATCTGCATCTACTCTCAATCAAAGACCGATATCTGTCCAACCCTGCTGTGACAAGTCTTCAAACTCGGCATAATTTATGAGTAACTCTTCGCCTGGAAGAAGTACGTTGCCATTGTTTGTGAAGATGAAAGAGAGGTGATTATAGCATAATATGTTAGGGCGTTCGGTTTGCAAAAGCAATCAAATAAAGGCAAACTAAGGTCAAGTGAAGCGGCCAAACCGCCGAGACTTGATATTGAACACATGAGTTCAAAACATAAAACAATACAAACGCGGACTTTCCTGCAGCAATATCACGAGCTGCATAGTAGTGAAATCTACATGGTCCTCTTTCAGCAGCTTCAATACCATCTCCCCCTTCATCTGATTTTGGGGGAGAACCGCATCGAACATTTGCTGGAATTCCGTCTCCCCAATCCGCCGCATTCATCAAATTGCCTTCATCAAATCCAATGTATATTGTCAAGCCAATACGAATGTCATCGTCTTCATGATCTATTTGTGGTATGTTTTGAACCCAAGTCCATTCCAGAAAGTTGCAACCCGCTTCTTCAGGTAGCGAGACTGTAAATTGGCGATAGGATTCTGCAGTCTTGAATATACCTGTAGACCCATTGAGTAGATCTAATACCAATGTATCTTTTGGAATCGGCTCTGTTGCAAATACTCCTCTTCCTTTGCTTGGACCTGCATCGCCGATCCTAACTGGTACAACAAGTTGCGTTTTACCTTCCTCTATTGGTACCAAATTTACTTGTTTTATATATAGTTCACGCATTAACTTGAATTGATCTCGTATCTTTTGTAGTTGTTCCTCTCCAACTACATCTGTATTCTCAGTATATGATTCAGAAACGATATCGTCATCATCTTCTTCATATCCATATATAATATCTCCACAATTAAAGTGCTCTTCGAACAAATCATCTATACTATAATTCCACCATATAGGGCGTTCAATCTCTTCTTCCTCTGCTGCTACAGGTGCCATTTCTTCTTTGTTGTTGTTGCTTGCTGTTGTTTTGTCAATATCTATCATCGTCACATCATCATTTTTTGCTTCACAACTCTTATCACCACTTTTATCAGCTGATGCATTACTGCATTCCTCCTCTCCTCCTAATATCGGAACTACTGCTAATAATATCAGGAGCAACCTTATACTAGAAACACCTTGTATCAATTGCATCTGATATCAATTTGCAAGTAATACTAGATGGGGGGGGGATACTTGTGAACTAAAAATTATGTGTCAAATTTGAATGTCTAGGGATTGATTCATTGCTCTATGACTAACGCAATAAGCACCTACTAGGAAACAAGCTCAATGTTCAACATAGGAGCTGTTTGTGTCTACTGCTTTTGCCTCTCTTAACTTCTACAAATAGCTGAGGGTATCGGTATCCTTCACTTTGGTCAAAATCGATAACCATCTTTTCACATCGACGATACCTAGCAAGCAACCTCTCTTTGGCGCAGCCCTACTAGTATTAAATACATACATAATCACATATAAAATCTCAACATGTCTGCTGCTTTGGAACATTTGGAGTCAATGTCAACTCTACATCCCGACTTATCAGAACCATACCAAAATCTTGTTAGTTTATATCAACGTAAATTATGGCATCAGTTAACAATGAGTATATTTGAATTCGTATCCACTCCATCTACCACACTCCGTACAACATCTGAGGGTACTAATTCCTACCTTGCATTATTTGATAAGGTAATTCTACCCATTGATAAGAAGTTGAATCAATTAACATTGGCACGTATTGCAAGTTGTGTAGCATTTTCATTGTTGGATAGTCCACCGTATAAGGATGGCGTGGCGGCACGTGCTATACTTGAGAATTTATTGGAAAAGCGTGATAGGTTGGGGCCATCGGCTGCATTGTATGCCGAATCTCGTTTGGGTTTGTTAGGGTTAACTGTTTTGGCACGTAGTGGTGAACCATTAACTACTGAGGATTCTATCAAGGCATTAGAGGCAACAAAGGATACAATTACCAAGAACCGGTCAACATTGGCTGAGTTGGCTGATACGGAAAGTGAGGCTGCTGTTGTACATTCGGCATTTTATGAAACTGCCATGACATACCGCAAGGCCGTGGGTCCACCCGAGGCTTATTATCGTGAGGCAATACAATATGTTGCATACACAAGTTTATCGGATTTAAGTCAAGAGGAAAAGTACAATCTTGCTACTGATCTTAGTTTGGCAGCACTAACTGGTGAGGGAGTGTTTAATTTTGGTGAGGTCGTGACCGCACCAGCATTACAATGTTTGGAGGGTACCGATTTGTATTATTTGGTTGAATTATTATCTGCGGGGGCACGGGGAGATGTATTGGGTTTCCAACGTGTGGCTGATGCACATGCCAGTGCTATTCAGATGCAGCCATCTTTGGTATCACGTGCAGAAGCCGTAAAGGAGAAAATTACATTGTTGGCATTAGTGAATATGGTGTTTGAACGACCAAGTTTGGAGAGAACCTTGTCGTTTGAAGATATTGCCGAACGTGTGGTTGTACCAGTGGATCAAGTTGAGTGGGTTATCATGCGTGCACTTTCATTGAAGCTCATCAAGGGAACAATGGACCAAGTTGAACAAACTGTGGACGTTACCTGGGTAATGCCGAGAGTATTGGATAACAAGCAAATGTCTGAATTGTCGACAAGGTTTGGAGAGTGGGCTGTCAAGGTTTCAAAGACAAAAGATTTTATGGAAGAGCACACTGGGGCACTTTTCAATCAGTAGAATGGTATTGTAAGAAACTAGTATCGTTCACAGCTGATTGCTCTTTGCTTAAGTTTACTATGAGCACTTTCTTGTGTTAGCAATAACGCATAGCTTGTAGCTTGTGAGAAATGATTCTAGATCAATCATCCTCTCTTTCTTTATCTATGCCATTCCTTTCACTCATTTGAGATCTGACCCATCTAGCTATCAGCTCATATGAAACAAATGTAACACAACAATTGGGAACAACTCGGAACAGAGAAACTCTAATGCCTGCATAAAGTCCTGAATAGCCCTCGTTTCGAACAATATGTTGTGCTGTTCGATAAACATTCTTACCTGCAACTGCTCCTCTAGCATCCATCATTCGACTTCTTATTACTTCATGTGGATATGTTATAACAGCAGCACACATTTTACTCAATCCTGATGCAAGCAGTAAGTCAATGGGTGATTCTTCACCATTGACAGAACGCTTCCGTGCTTCAGCCTTTAGTCTTTCATAGACTGGAAATTGTATACCAACATGTCCCAAGCCTAAAAGACTGGCAGTTAGTCCCCTCCAGAATATAGGTATCCCAGCTTCTTTATACATTTTAGCCACAGTAGTCATTATATTATGTGGTCTTCTTTCTGAAATTGGCATTTGAAAATAGTGTAATGCTTCTGTTTGCATCCTCGTTCGAACAACAAACATTGGATTGCAAATGATATCGGCAACAGCACCGGCTGAAATTGCAGAACTTAAGTGTACTAATGCATGATGATTATGTCCCCCATTTCCATATTGATTACTCCAATCTAATATACCACATTTAAATCTTTCATATAATGGAAAGTATAGACCCCAGAATGCTGGTACTGTAGCAAGTGTTGCACCTAAGCCACGAAAACAGCCTCTTAGACCATCTGATATGTATATCTCTTGTAATGATTTAATAATCTTTGCATGTGATTGAGCAGATTTGCCCTGTAATCCACCTGCAACCTGCATGCGTGTTCTAACCAGATCTAACGGCGCGCATACTACTGATGCTAATGATCCAGATCCTACACCAGCTATTAGAGATGATATAAAGTTTTGTCTATCTTCAAGATTTTCATTGACTTTATCATGATTGTTGTTTATTGGTATGTTGTGTTTATGTTGTTGTTGATCATTTGCAGATAATATATCATTCTCTTCACTAACATTAATCTTTCTTGAACCAGACCAACTATGTCTACGTTTAGCTGGCGTAGTAGATCTACTACTACCATTTGTTGTGCAACTGGTTGCAGTTTGGGTTGAAGAAGAAGATCCATCCATACTTGATATTGCAATCGTTGGATCAATGGAAATTATTGAAACAAGGCAGAATAATACGATATAATAGCTAATGAGAAGTAATCCAAGCATATCCCTTCTCTTTATCCTATATAAAGAGGCAAGATCCGTCAATTATATATCGAGCTTCAATTACATTATCGTACATAGGCCTCCTGCAACCTCATTCCTCATCCACCGGTATCCTTACAAAAACTAGTGTCTGGTGTTATCTGCACAACTCAACGCGAAACAAAGAGATAGAGGAGGCACGCAATACAATAGAAGAAATACATAGAAGATGAGCTCTGCAACATGCCAATCGACCTACTGTAACCAAGGATGGTCCGAAGTTTTAACACACATGTCTCCATACGGGTATGCTAACTTTGGTATTGCTTTTGGTTTAGGACTGTCCGTTGTTGGTGCAGCATGGGGTATTTGGTTAACTGGATCAAGTCTCGTGGGTGCTGCCGTCAAAGCACCACGTATTAGAAGTAAAAATTTAATTAGGTGAGTTGGATAGTGTGGTATTTCTTGGTATTAGTGGCGGGATTTGTGATATGTATAGTTTGCTTTCGCAAAAAAAAATATACAGCTAATCGTTATGCCCCTACACTATCTAATATATTGGTTATTAAATGATACACACCCAATTATTATTAACAATAATATATCTCATACATGAAACAATAATAGTGTTATTTTCTGTGAAGCCACAGCTATTTATGGCGTCATCATGGCAATTATCCTTGCAAATAAAGTAAAGAAACCAGAGGAGCCCACTAGTACATTAAGTGAAGATTGGGATTGGGCTGGTTATTATTATGCCGGGTATGGTATGTTCTCATCGGGATTATCGGTTGGTTTAACAAATATTGCATCAGGTGTATCTGTTGGAATTGCTGGATCGGCCTGTGCGATAGGTGATGCTCAGGATGCATCATTATTTGTCAAGATTTTGATTGTAGAGATTTTCGCATCAGCTCTTGGTATTTTTGGAATTATTGTTGGTATTATCCAAAGTAATTCCTGTAACTTTCCAGTTACTGCACTTGAGTAAAGTGAGAATTGCCTTATGCGGATTATTGGGTATTAGTTGCTTGTTATATTAGAGATAGAGAGAAAGTATATTATGTTGATGGGGATATTATCAACAAGGTTGTTGTTGGAGTTTAAATTGGTATCAGCAATAAAAAGGAGGAAAGGTAATGTAAAAAGGAAATGTGGCCTGGGGAGCACTACGAATGAATTTCATAGACAAAGGTGTTTCTCAGGAGGGCAACTTGTGTTGCTAAACAGTGGTATCAACTATAGATGACTTATATGTTATATAAAAACTAAAAACATTTGTTGTGTTAAGAAAGTAAGCAGCTCATTACTTAATATATAGGTATGGCAGAAAAAGATGAAAAAATATTAGATGTTGTTGCAGGTATATTTTGAGAAATAGACAAAAGTTGGAATGGGCTTAGAGTGTGATGGATAACAAAAAAAGCTGAATGTAATCAACACCACCTGATATACATTTACAATATCAGGGTATACTGCAGGAAAATAGAGCTCAGGAAGGTAACTCACAACACCCAAACATACAAATCACATGATGGCTCAGTTTCCCTCGAAAAGTTGGGATTCTCCTGTCTTCGAGGTGTAGCCGTCTTGTTGTAACTCCACCAAAAGTGATGTGTAGCCATCTTGTTGTAACTCCACCATGAGTGATGCATATGCTATAGTAGACATTCCCAAGTCCTTACCTATATATGGGATGACTTTGACAAGCACTGGCAGGAAAATAGAGCACAACAAGGTAGTGGTTGACACCCAAACGTACGAATCAAATGGCTTGGTT
>Ga0214477_100711_pt1 | contig 21380 bp, 13 predicted proteins | sample M1_20Mar14CPVII9_FD_165058 | JGI IMG/M metagenome (GOLD analysis project Ga0214477, IMG submission 165058) | Marine eukaryotic communities from Monterey Bay, California, United States - M1_20Mar14CPVII9sort6BwellC16 | ecosystem: Environmental > Aquatic > Marine > Unclassified | place: USA...
GGCAAAATCACTAACAAATCTGAAATATGAAGGTCTTCAAAACATTGAATTATAGATGCGGAGACATCATATCCGACGTAGAATTGCATGCTGATTCCGAATATGGTATTATCTTTTTGCAATTATTCTTTGTGAAAAAGTTATAAAGTATCTGAAAAATCTACTAACTAGCTTACTAAGTAAATTTTTGATAGTCCTTTAAACACCGCGACGCTCGGTATATGAACTACAAATATGTAGTAGAGAAGCCTTCTGCAATATTAGGCTGATATTCCTCGCCAATATTGTGCAATGAGGGCTCATTCTATCACGTAGTTGAATGGTGGTATCCTCGACGAAAACCCAAAAGTGTGCTACATAATTTTCCTACGTAGGAACTAATCCAGTATCCTAGGGCCGTGGCCGCTTATACCTGTAGACTTCAGTTTGAAATCCCCTCTTTAGGTCTATACATAGACCCAGAAAAACTAAAAGAACCCCCCTTATTGACTTAGACTTTCATATCAATATTCATAGGTACTGCATTCAGGCATAGCATCTATGCTCTTTGGTTGGAATAGTTCACATTATACTGTAAAATAATATCAGACTAAAGATGTTAATGCCAATTATCGCCGCGGTTGGCTCATTTGTTGTATCCGAGAGAATTGTAAGTATAAAACACAACTTGTGTTCGATTTTGCAATGATACACTAATAGACTTTGCTTCTCATCTCATACTATCCATAAACCTTGAACATTGATACAGCTCAAACCTAAAGCCACGGCATTATTCGTACTAGCATGTTTAGCAATATATGATATATTCATATCACCACCACAACCAATATTGCAACACAACTTTGATAAAATATTGAGCAATGTAACAAACAACAGCAACAGTTCAACAAGTACCTCACACAATATTACACACTTTAAAATATTAGATAATAAGGTAATATACGATAATAAAGAAATTGATGAATTTTGGGATTATGATGTAGATTCAATAATAGATCAAGATATAATAGAAGAAGATGACTTAGCAACTTCACTTAGATGTTATAGAGGTCCGGCTATGTTGGCATGGGCATTATTCTGTGCTGCATATAGTTTAAGAGTATGGCGTAGGAATGGTGTGGCATGTGATGAGTTGATTTTCTTGCCCGGTACTCCACATGAAGTGAGAATAAAGAGTAGTATGCAAGGTGATGAACATAATGTCCAGGAATTGGCGATTAATGTAGATGAATTGGGGGCTGATGATAACTCAAACCTCAACATACCGCTCAATAATGAGAGTACAGATCAAATATCACCTCTCCATGCATGCTCATCAGAGGATGATGCAGATGCAGCCGCTGGAGGAGCTAGCAAATCATCTCCAGCGCATTCTAGAAGTTTAACTTCCCTTGAAGGATTGGATTTAGACACAGCAAATAGAGAACGACAACCATTAATGATAGAGTCTCCGACAGAAGAAGGACAGCAACCTAGCTCTGCTCCAAATTCACCCGCCTTTCGGTCACGGTTCAATTCAGAAGATTCACGTTTGATACGAGGTTCTGTCTTTATTCGAGATACGGCACTGAAAGGAATAGACATGCTAGTGGTGAGAAAACCATTGCGTGCACCTCCACTGCCAGTTGATGATGAGGTTTCAAGAGCAGATGATTCTACAACAGGGACCACAACAAGGAAAGAATTATATGACTTAGAGTATGCACCTAGTGCACCAAGCGTGTTAGGAGCAGCGATGGACATGTCCCTACCAGTTATATTCAACTTTCACATGTTTGTTATACTGATGAAAGATTTTTATAGAAAGGAAGCACAGAGCGAAGAAGAATCTTCATCGGATGCTACTCCAAGGAATACAAGCAGATATAACTTTACGCCGCCGCAAGTACCGCCGAAGATTCTTCCATTGTTCTTCATAACGCCTCTCATTATCCGAGCAGTGATACCTCCACGACAGAGAAGAAGGTTCTACAAAACATTAATACAAGGAACAATACTTTCACCCTTCAAGCCTGTGAGATTTAGAGATGCATTTGTGGCTGATATCTTAACATCGCTAGTGAGACCGATAGGAGATATACTTTATGCCTTGTTCTATTACTTTATTGCTTGGTGGGGTCTATTATCTGGAAAGTATAGTTTGAACAAGGCTGGATACATTGTATCTGAATCATGGATATTGCATGGGATTGTCCTCCCAATACTGAGCATTGTGCCTTTATACATCAAGTTCTTCCAATCACTACGTCAAGCTTATGACACTGGAAAACGGTGGCCATACTTGGGAAATGCTTTCAAGTATCTCACTGCGGGTTTGGTCGTTCAATATGGAATGACTCATGCTGCGGGCCATCGTAATGAGTGGTGGATATGGGCATTTGTTGCCGCAACAATATATCAAATTACATGGGATGTTTTCATAGATTGGGAGTTACTTGTCATCATGCCTCGAGCTACTCGTCATTATGCAGCAGGAACTTCACGAATTGCAATGCTGTGTCGATGTATTCGAGATACATTTGAACAAGTACGCTTTCGTCCAAAGCGGCTGTTTGATGATGATTCATTCTATAGGAGAGCATTGTTTATCAATGCCATGTTAAGATTCTGCTGGATGATGGGCTTCATCCCGGCATATCGAGTGTCAGCAATAGATGGCTCTATGCAAGTGACATTTGTTGATAAGGCACACGGGTGGTCATTTGTATTACTGGCTACACTTGAAGTCCTACGGCGAACAATTTGGGGAATCATCAAAGTAGAATTAGAGACAATTAAGCTCACGAGTGAGGATGAGAGCGAGCCGGTGGACGGCTCGACAGCAGATGAGTATATAAGAGATGGAAAGTTCAATGTGCCGGTAGATGCTCTGAAACCCAGTATTCGCATACCAAGATGTTGGCGAACCAACAAGTCAGGGAAGTCAACACTAGAAGATGTCACAGAAGAAGTAGTGTGGATGGAAGAAGAATCCCCGCAACAGAAACAAAGATACTCGAACGTTGATGCTCAGTTTTCTCCATCTTTAGAATTAGAAGATACTTCTTCGCAGAAACGGAAACACCGCTGGCTTTGCCTGTCGGTTAGTAGTGGTTTCCTAGGTTGGATGTATGTGGCTGAGCTACTTCTTTGGCCTGTTTTCTTTATTGCATCGAGCTATTATGTCATTTTGTGCGAGTGAATCAATAGCTTATATATCAAGGGCATCAGATTCACCATTTGCTCCCCAACAGAGTAGGATACCGCAATCATCTTTCTTCCAACATCAAGTGAAAGAAGATACTCCTAGCTCTAAGATTAGTATGCGCTAATTGCAACGCCATATCGTATCAAGCTTACCACATATAATATAACTACAGCTTGCAAATGCACAGGCTTGTATTTGTATCTTGTAGTTTCAAAATGCAAGGATACCGCACCAACTTATTCCTCATCAAAAGAAGAGAGAAAGTCGAGGCCAATACTATTTGCAATTGTTTTGTCGACTGAACATTTGCAACAGTCGATGACAAGATAGTGACTAAAGCAATGGTATTGATTTTCATGGTAGTATAATGTACTGTAAAGGAGACGAAGAGATTGATCAACGATGTTAGATATCATATATAAAACATAAAGATAATCTAGGATACCGAACAGACATAAAAGTAAATTAATCAATCTGATACTGAATGACTACAGCAAAGATCAAGACCGCACAACAACTGCCGAAACATTGTAGCTTTATACTGCAATCATATATGTATCTAACAAGACAGGCAAACACATGAGTCTATTTGGGATACCAACAAACTTATACTAGAGGAGTTGGAGAGGGAGAGGAGAGTAGTAGAGAGAGTTGTGCCCGCCCCAACAGAAGATGTTCACAAAATAAACGATACATTACAAACACAAGATATATTCTTACCTGGTTGTCTGCTATGCCGTAGAGTTATGAAGAGTGATTGCTTTCTCCTTTACTACTACTGGTTGTGTGTAGAGGGCTTGCTACATATTTGCTATGCAACTTACCGGTATCCTAAAATCCACCCACCCTGCCTCGTCTTCTCTCATTGATAGCTAGCTCATAATTTACCATATCACTTCATCATATTACCCCCGAATACGTCATGTTTAGTGTTCAAAGGACAATGAAGCATTTAGCAGCACCCGACGATGATAAGATTACCATTGATCAGCTTCCACTTGCATTCAGGAAACACAACATCTTTTCCTCTCCATTTCCATCATCCCCAAGGTCAAGTATGTATGTGCCTAACGAAACCACCAAACGAGTAAGTTGGGCAACAACCATCGTGAAAGAGATATCCTTTCGACCCCGTACTCTACGAAAGGATATTCCTTCATTGTACTATTCCAAGTCTGATATGATCAGGTTTCGTCGAGAGGCTGAAGCCATGGAGTTGCTGGAAGGTTGCTTTGCTGAGGATACCGATAAGCTAAAGCTCAAACCTTTCACTATCTCCAAGGCTGTAGTTGTCACTGACAACTCTACAAAGACGTATGAGAGTGGTGTTGTAACATATGCTAACTTGTGGAGTGTCGATCTTAATGCCTTGAAAGAAGGTAAACCTGAAGTGGAGAGGAAAGTATCCTTCCCAGAATGGGATGTCGATGAGTTCTGGGTTGGTCAGATCACATACGAATAGGACCATTGACCTTTGTACTTACTATAGGACTTCTTCCTGACCTGTTTGATACTAATTGAGAACGCAAGGACATAGTGTTTGTAAAGTAGCTGATATCTATTCTGTTTACATTGTTTTACCCTCAACAAAATCTCCTCCTTAATCATGGGAGTATAAGAAGGACTTGATGTGTGCTGCAACCTGATCCTGCTCCAGTAAGAAACCATCATGACCTGCATCACTATGAATGATCTTTAACTCTGCATTAGGCATAGCCTGAACCATCTCCTCCTGCTCTCGTAGTGGATACAACACATCCGAGTCAATACCCAAAACACAAACAGGTATCTCAATATGATTCAATACCTCCTCGATAGATCCACGTCCTCGACCAATATCATGTGAATCCATCTGTTCTGTCAATTTGACATATGTTACTGGATCAAACCTATCCAAGAACTTCTTACCCTGATACTCTAGGTAACTCTTGACTTGCCATGGAGCCTTACTACCATAGCTTGGTCCACTCTCATTTGTTAATGCTCTGCCAAACTTTTTATGATATCCCAATGGCGTACGGTATGAAACCATGGCTACTTGACGTGCCACTGACAGTCCACTGGTGGGTGGATCATGTGGATCATACCGTCCATTGTTCCACTTTACATCAGCATATATCGCTTGACGTTGTGTCTCACTGATACTAATCTGCCATGCAGTATGGGCAGCACCACATGCTATCGGTACCGCCGATCGAACAAATGGTTCAATCCGTCCATTCCGTTGTGTGACGAATTCACCAATGCCATATGGTATACCACCTTCATTGCCACCACTACCACCATTACTCACTCCATTACTATTCCTCCTCATTCGAACAGGCTGAGGCCAAACACTACCCCCTTTATCAACAGTGCCTCCATTCGATATATGTCGCGTCGCACCTGCCATGACACAATATTCCATAGCCTGCATCCCACCAAAGCTCCCACCAATGACACACTTGATAGATGATATCTTCAACTCATGCTTGAGCAATAACAACTGTAATCGTACTGTATCCCGCACGCTAACATCGGGAAAATCATACCCATATATAGCACGATTATTCTTATCTCTTGGTATATTCTCAGAAATATCATTAGACTCATTGTTATCATTATCATTGTCATACCCAGGACGTAAACTAGATGGACTAACACTACCATAACAACTACCCAATATATTACAACAAACTATAAAATATTGATCAGTATCAAATGCCTTACCCGATCCTAATAAATCACCCCACCATGCTTCTAAACTTGCATTGCCAGTCAATGCATGACAAATTACCAATACATTATCTCGCTGTGCATTTAACGTGCCGTATGTTTTATAATTTAGATAGGCTGGGTTTAATATTCCTCGTGGTAAGGATTTAGTGGTGGGTGATGGTCCAGTGTGTCCTAAGGTGCCAAAACTTTCTAAATGATATGGTCCATTTGGATATGTAAAGGTTAATCCTGATGCATTCATTGTTCCATACTCGTCATCCATTGCTCCGTCACTTTCTTCTTGTTCTTCTTTTTGATCTGTTGGTGTTGTTGTTGAGTTATATCGAGTAGTTGTAAATGTAGATGGAGTAGATTTAGCAGGGAGTGTAGTTAATGTTACACGAGTTGTATCTTGAGAGGATGATGTTAATGATTCACTTTGATTTTTAAGAAGTAGTGCTGTAGATGTATTCTTGTTTTGTGTACATGCCATAGTTGAGTAGAATGTACATGATAGCTTTTGAGATGGCAAAGATGATGGCTGTACCTTTGACAATACTGAGTAGTTGTTATGCGATGACAAAGATGTCGTTGACGACGACAAGCTTGTAGAGTTCATCAATGGTAATAGAGATACCTTTTTAATCTTCACCATATTGTTTATTGATTGTGTAGTCGAAGTAGGAGATGTTGATATTGTACTATCGAGAAGCCTATTATTTGCTACTACTGACATTCCGCTAATATTATGGTTATATATTGTTCTTCTATGAGATGTCGCGGATCTAATTAACTCTTCTATTGTTGTTCTTCTATTTGTAATCTTTGATGTTGTGATACTACTTCTCCTTATCATTATAGCCGTTATTGATTGGTGAGTTCTAATTGCATTTGAGTTCGGCATCATCCTCTTGTATGCCAAATTTCTGGCTAATACGAGATAAGAAGGCCAATGAACTTTCGTAGCCTATGTGTGTGGCGGTGGTATTATAACGACTGATTGTATAATGACTGATTGTTATTGTGAACCATATACCTTTGCAATATAATATACCGATACCAATTAGCGGCGATAGCTGTATATAATATGATTTGCAATTGTTCTGTGAAAGCACTATTGCAAAAAAAGTTATCTAAACTTTAATGTGCATATGATGTGCTCAAATTTCTAACCACCCGATAAATCAACACTACTAATACTATCCGATGAACGATGATATACGTCATCCACCCTACTAACTACGTATATATACATGTACTCTAGCGCTAATGAGTAGGGACGTCATTCATCGTGTGGTTTGCAATTGATATGCATAAAAAAGTAAGGCATATGCTTACACGTGTAACTTTCCTTAAAATCATAAAATAAAAATCACAATCACAGGCTAACCTACTTGATTGGAGACATACTCTATCTAACAATTAACATGGTGAAGCGTAAGCAGGCAGATGACGATAACACATCAGCAGAACCATTTGCTAAGGGTTTAAAAACTGATGGTGGACGTTTGGGTTTATCGGCGGCGGCCGCGAGTGGAGGTAACAGCAATGTAAATCCTTCACAACTCTCTCACAGTGCAACTGCTACAAAAGGAGTAAGTTTTTGTGATGTGTTACTACGTATATTATATACCTACACGCTTACCTATATATAATAAACTTGTCTAATCTTCTTATTAATATATTGAATAAATATTATAGCGTGCAGCACGTCAAAAACAATATTGCATAGCAATGGCAAAATTGAATTATAATTTAAATCAATGGGCACAACAACAATTATCGTCATCAAATAATATTCCCAATGATGCATTCTATGATGGTATAGTAAATAATTATTTATTACAAGTTGAAAAGATACGTCAACGATATGATCGGGCGTATGGTGATATTGTCGTTTTTGGTCAAGGTGATTGTGGACAATTGGGTTGTGGCGAAAGTGTTACGGAGGCAAGACGACCACGTATCTTAGCTGGATTGCGTGGTAAGAATATTAGTCAAGTAGCCTGTGGTGGATTACATTCGGTTGCCGTGGATGATAGTGGTAAGGTATTTACATTCGGCTGTAATGATGAAGGATCATTGGGATATAATGCCGGAGAAGTGAATGAAGATGGTGCATTACCCTCTTCTGCTATTACTGGTTTTTATCCCTCAGAGTTTGGTCCGAATGGTAGGACACCTGAGATGATGGATGGTAATAATCAACTTATCAAATTTGATGAACGAAAGGATGAAGTTATTACTCAAGTTGCCGCTGGAGATACTGTTTCCTTGGCATTAAGTACGACCGGTAATGTCTACCATTGGGGTGGATGTAAAGATAATGAAGGACGGCTATTCCGTCCCATGCCTCCGAAGGATGATACACGAAAATCTACGGGGTTTAAAGATATGAAGGCCTTGGAGGAAGATGATGATCCAAAGTATTATGAACCTCCACGAGGTAATCAAGATTATCCAGCCCATTTAGTAGATCTTCGAAAGAGGGCAAAGGATATATCCGCTGGTGGGAGTTTTGCCGCTGTCCTATTGGAGGATGATTCCATTGTCACGTTCGGCCCAGGTGAGTGTGGTGAATTGGGACGGCAGGTACCTAAGCTTGATAAGAAGACTTCGATGGAGATTGTTAAGAGTGACTTTATGACGCCCTTGCCACCATTGAATTTTAAACAAACTGTATTGTCAATTTCCTGTGGAGGATATCATTTGTTGGCCGTGACACGTGAGAATGGTCTTAGTGTTTACTCTACTGGATTGAATCAGTATGGCCAGCTTGGTCTCGGAGACACTGAGAATAGACAGGTGTTAACAAAGATCAAGTTTTTTGAAGGCAAGGATATTGCAAAGGTTGAAGGAGGATTGCAATTCTCCTGCTTTGTTGACAAGAGTGGGAAAGAATTGTATTCATGTGGTCGTGGTGACTATGGACAGCTTGGCATCACTTTGGAGGAGCCTGATACAGGTTATGGCGAGAACGTCCCTTGCAGAGTGCCTCTTGTTTATGAGTCTAATAGAGGTAAAGTTTCTAATCCGAAGGAGAACTCAATAATCTTGAATGACATTGTGGAGGAAGACCAACCTGAAATTGTTCAGATATCTTGCGGCTCAACACACGCCCTTGCCTTAACGAAAAATGGAGATGCATATTCATGGGGGTTCGGGACAATGGGTGCATGCGGACAAGGGAAAGATGAAGCTGATGTTCTAATGCCCAAGAAGCTCGAGGCGAAAATGAAGAAGTCTCAAGGTGCAGCAAGCACATACAAGATTGAGTATGTGAGTGGCGGAGGGCAACACTCTGCGGCACTTGTTACTAGCAGTAGTCTCTCTTAAAGTATCACACATTGGTTGTGGTTAAACCAAGCAACCTTTGAAGCTTCTTATCAGTACTTGCCAATATAAAGGATACCACAAAGAGCATTCTATGTACCTATTTAAAGTTCCTGGCTGTCTCAACAAAGATAACTTCTCCCCTGCTCATTTGAAAAACAGGAGATCAATTGGTATAATTGAATAGGTGAATAGCTAATCGAAGCATATATGGTGTGGTGGTGATATTAGGTACTTACTTGCTAAATAATGCTAAAAAAGGATACCACTTCACACTTCAAAAATATCTTTTTCATATCATCATTGTTGCCTTGTTGCCTCTTACTAATAATCGCCTGTCAACAGCTGCCAACACACGCCAAACATGGTATATATATACTCATTGAGTTTATTCATATTAGCTGGTGGTGCCGCATCATCTGCTTTTGTACCATTACCACATAACTTGATGATAAAACCAAAATGTCATGGTATCGTCAACCCAATGAGCGTACTTGCTTTGGAAGAGAAGAAGGATGGATTGGATAAAGTTAGTAGTATCAACTTGGACACATTCATATCATCTCTTCCATCTCCCGAAGATGTAAAGGAAAACATATTAGAGGTGAGCATATAGTTTGTAGGAATAATGATTTTCAACATCATCGGTCAATGTTCTTAGATACCTTCTTTGATAATATACCATAGGGAACGGTGGGAGAACGCGGTGAACAATATGTCGTTGCCCAATTCGGCGTGCTGTTTCTCATAGCAATGTAAGATACTTGTTGCAAATCTAAAAGTGTTGATCTTTCCTCCACATCACTGTATCTTATCTAATCTATCATTTTTCTTTAGCGGAGGCTTGCCATTTCTCGGTGATACATTTATTCATATACTTGGCATATTAATGATTCTATCAGGATTGGTAATTGTATACAAAACTGCCGCAGATCTTGATATTAACCTAACTCCTTGGCCTGTGCCAGTGCAAAGAGGCTCTTTAATCACTCATGGAATCTTCCAATATATGAGACACCCAATGTATGCTGGACTCTTATTTGGTATGGTAGGATTAAGTATACTCACTGATTCAGTAGTTCGGTTAGTGTTAACAGCAGTCCTATACTTCATACTTGATGCAAAGTCAGGCTTTGAGGAAGCAAAGTTAATTGAAACATATCAAGAGGATTACAAAGAATATCAACAGAAAGTCAGAAGCAAGTTCTTTCCAAACAATATAAACGATTTGTTCAAGCCGTAGTAGTCACATCAAGAGATGAAGTCACATCAATACTAGTATATTATTAGAAGAGTGGATAGACCATAGTAGCAAATCTTTACTTCATCGATTACACTATGTACATGCAAAAAACAAAACTGGTTGGGTTCTCTATATATGGTCAATTCCCTCAGACACACTAGAGATATCTTAGCACCCACAAAATTTCTTCCTAAATCCGAATCAACCAGAGCTGGCTGACTTAGACCTAGATTTACAACCCAATGAAGCTACTTGATAGCCTGTTTTTCAAGATTCTTCTTGGGGGTATTTTCTTCTTATCATCTTTGGTCGTTGCAGACGAAGATAGAGTAGTCTCTACGTCTGACATGAGCGGCCTTGCAGCTGGGTCACTAGACCAACAATCCTTCATGAGTTGCTTGATTGGTTTTGGCCATCGAGGAGCAACTGTAGGGCGTTTTCCTTGAGAGCATACTAATTTCTCAAATTCTTCAGCAGTCTTGATTGACGTGAAAGGCTTGTTCAATGCACAAATTTCCCATAGCAAGATACCGAATGAGTACACATCAGCTGGCAGGCTATATCCAGTTTCAAGAGCGTTCTCTGGAGCCATGTAGCGTGGTGTGCCAACTTTTTCAAAGACTTCATCAAGACATACAATAGCAAAGCCAAAATCAAATAACTTCAGCACCCCATTCGAGTCAAAGCCGACGTTTTCGGGCTTTAGATCACGAAATAGAATCTTCTTAGAGTGGAGGTAAGACATTGCATTGGCCATGGAATGTGCTACATTGAGTTGCTCTGGGTTAACGCTGGGACCAGAGATTGAGTCGGGCTTCTTCAACCATGTGTCTATACGATCAAGAAGAGTACATTCCAACTTATCCAGGAGAATGAAGTATCCATCATTCGTTCGGAAAGCATCGGTGAGACTTCCAGATGCACGGCCGTGCAACTTGATAATGTTTGGATGGCTCAAGTTGGCCAATATAGCTGTCTCATGTACCAAGTCCTCCGCACCGATTCTAAACTGTTCTTCATCAGAACGAATCTGTGGACGTAAACATTTCATGGCTAGGGCACCATGCTCACGCTTACTAACAGGAAGAGGCCTTGATAGTGTAGCTGTTGTTATGGATGAGGAAAGGGTCGTCGCCCTCCTTTGAGGAGTTAGGGTCCTCGAGGGACGCCGCCGATTATCGACCGTATCTTTCTTCTTGTTGTTGTGACGAAGTAGTACATCGGAATAGTTTACGACGACTTCAAACACGTCACTGTAGCTTCCCATACCAATATGATGCTATGGTGTAAGATAGATATGGTAGAAAAGGATAGTGAGATGATGAGTATAAACAATGTGCATATCATATGTTCAAAGTTTGATGAAGACGTTTCATGTACTCACACTAATTGTAAAATCCGATTTAGAAAACTCTGGAATATCATTGAACTTTTGTCTATTTAATACATTCACCTCCATTTGAAATGAATCCTCCAAATGTTCTTGGGCATTATATCCGACCTCTAACGCTAATATGTCCCTAGCAAGAAGTATATTTTTCTTTACATGATTCTTTGGTGTTTCTGGTAGTGGAGAAATGTGCCTGTTCAACGATGATGATGCATCTACTTCCTCATCCTCCTTCTCATCTTGTGTCGTAGGTAATATTGATTTATATTGCAATAACTTTTCTTCAGTCTTATGGAGTTTGGATGGTACCTTCTCATCATCATCTTGTGGTAGTGTAGGTAGTGATGTTGATTTTGATTTATATTGACGCAACTCTTCTTCTGCACGACAAAGTTTGGATGTTAGTTCTTTATTTTGTAATTTACTCTCCTCTAATGCAATAGAAAGACCGGATATTAAGGCTTTAAGTTCCGCTATCTCTCTTTGCTGCTCTATACTACCCCTCCTCATCTTCTTCTTTTCTTCTTGTAGTTTTATATGATTCATAATCCTCGCTCCTACAGATTGACGACGAGCATGTGTTGGATGTTGCTCGGTAGAATTCTTTGAGCAGTAATTTAGATGCTCTGTTGTTTGGATATCGTTATCATCATCATTATCATCATCCATTGCCGTTGGTGTTGTGTCGGTTGAGGAGGTGAAGGAGCTCTTCATCATATTTCAATTACTTCGAGGGCTATGGCCAATTCAACCCAACAACATCCACAATAACCATTGCAATATACCACATCCTCATCACTCATCCTGCCTCTTTCACGGCGAAGGCAAGCCGTTAGAGAGCACCACACGCTATGACGGCAGGTTTGCTTCAAAGTAGGCTATTCGCTCTCAAAAGTTGGGTTAATCTGGATACATAAGGTTATTTTGGTATCTTAATGGAAAATGACAAGATTGAAGTCTGTTATGATACTTGAAGATGTGTCCAATTACTTATTTTTTCGACATCAAACCTTCTTTTGAGTTGTTAATAATTTCTGTAAGACACAGCCTACCAGAAAAGATACCAGTCATCTAACCGGAAAAGAGATATGACATTCCAATTTTTGTATCGTTTTTGGCTTGCTTCTGTCTCGCAGAACCTCGCCCCATCTGTTGCAAGTTGCAATTGAGTAGCGAGCCTCCTGTTTAATAATTGATAGCTGTGATTGCAATAATAGAGTTGTGTATGATATCATATAAGTTGATGAAGCCTCCATATCCATTCTATACTTTATTGCAATACATCTTTTAAATAGGACATTAGTTCAATTCACCCATCACTTCATTCTATCTCGTAGAGACTGAAGAATAATATCAATCTCCCCTTCTCCCCCCTACACGACATAAGAAATAATAATACACAAGATATACAATGCAAACAATCGACCTCCAGGAAGATCTTGCAAGTATAGGCATAGGATGTTGTATCGATAATCTATCAGATGCAGTAGAATCGCCCATCATGAGGATAGAATATAAACAACAATCTCCTTCTCCTCATCCCAACGATACAAGTGGTACTAAACATCAAAGGGAGACATCAACTACACCACCACCACCCCGTCGACGAACTAGTATAACATCACGAATGTCGAATGGATTACGCCGTAGTTCGAAAGATTTAATGTCAAGCTTTACTAAAAGTTTACCATCCTCGCCTGCCATCAAAAAGAGACCACCAAAAAAGGCTGATGGTAGTAGTGATGATGTTGGCCATCAGACTATACCATCGACGACGACGGAGTGTGATAATAATAATAATACTGGTCATCAAATTAGTCTAAGTCCACAATCAATATCTGCTTCCGAGGCTGCCAAGTTAGTAGCCGCTGAATTCTATGCCACCGAGAGCATGGATATTGGTCATAAACAATTCGATGAATTGGTGACACTACCATCTTTACTTGATGCATCCCATCTTGTTGTTAAGGGTGGTGTTCAATCTAATGATGATGAGGAGGAGGATGTACGTACCCGAAACAGTGTCAATTCATGTGCATCCACGGCACGTAGCTCTCCACCTCCATCAGAAGAGGAGACATTAGGGTTGGAAGTTGGGCATAGTGCCCAAGAATACTTGGAGGAATGTTTCTACACTGAGGTGAATGTATTGAATAGACAAAAGTTTAATGATATTCCAGAGTTTTCTAAATCGGATTTTACAATTAAGGTGAGTATATTATATCTTTGGATTTGGTTGTATGTATTTGTGATATATTATAATATGTTTGACACATGATGTGCACATTTCTCATGTATCTTATTTGCCATATCCACATCCATATTCTACAGCGCCATCTTGGCAAAGGGAGCTACTCTGATGTATTCGAAGTAGTTGATGATGACTCCCAGGCATTAACACCGGCACATCATGGCACCTCAGGAGCATCCCTTGCAGCTCTGCAGCGTCGACCCTCAAGAGGTTCCAGGAGGGCTACGCATGCCAATTCTATCACGGTGGCAACCCTATCAAGGCCTATCCCTGTTAGTGATCGAAAAAGAGTCCTCGCCATGAAATGTTTACGTCCACAGATTCGATCTGATGTAGATCAATTCACAATCGGTGCCGAAGACTTGGTGCACGAGACCGCCATATTGGCGAACTTGAGCCATCCAAACATTATCAAGTTGTATGGCCGTTCATCTGGTAGTCTAACGAATGCTTTCCGAACGAATGATGGGTACTTTATTCTCCTGGATAAGCTGGATGAAACATTACATGATCGTATTGAGATGTGGAAACGACCAGATAGTTTTGGTGGCATACCAACATCGGAACAAATTGATGTAGCACATACTATCTCAAGGGCAATGTGTTACCTCCATTCCAAGAAGATTATGTTCCGAGATTTAAAGCCCGATAATGTCGGGTTTGATTCGAATGGGGTGCTTAAGCTCTTCGATTTTGGTTTTGCCATTGGCTTGCCAGAGAAGAAGTGCCATTCTCGTAACGGAATTGTTGAACCAGGCAAGATATTCGATAGGTGTGGCACACCTAGGTACATGAGCCCTGAAAATGGACTGCATAAAGGATACACCCTCTCGGCCGACGTTTACTCGTTCGGCATTTTACTCTGGGAAATCTGTGCACTAGCCAAACCCTTTGCATCTTTCAAGAGTGCTACTCACTTTGAAGCGGCAGTCTTTGAGGGGGGTGAACGTCCCTTAGTCGATCCATCGTGGCCTAAGCACATCAGGCATCTGATGATCAAGTGTTGGTCCACTGATGCAACTGCAAGGCCGTCAATTATAGATGTAGTGTCTACCCTTTCTTTACCTTTGTCAAATGGAAATGGAACGAACACACAAGGTCCGAGTCAGCCTAACCTTAAGAGGCGGACTAACCAAACAAGAAGGAGAATGTCGGCAAGTATAGTCGGATGGTAAATAAAATAGAAGGCGAGTATAGTGAACTATAGAAATGAATGCCAACAGTCATCATATAGAGAATGGTCTATTGGTATCCGGGGTGAAAATTTTGAGAGAATAAGCAAGCGAATAGATTGGACTGTTTGTTTGTGTACAGTTATGTCTGAAAACTTTTCCAATGAAGAACTAATAGAAGATTACTATTTTTCCTGTTTGTGTATCTGTTCATATACGTTTGTGTGAAGTAGGAGTAAGACTTGTTAATAATTAATCAAGCATTAGATACCACACTTCTCAGACTCTTCTCTCGCTCAAGTCTAGAGTTGTACTGCACGGAACAGTAACCAATAAATATCTCCGATGATGCCGAAGCACAACAGGCGTACCGAGTAGTGGTGGTCCTCTTCACTTCCCCCTGACCCTGCACGAGTACCACACGTTTTGTGAGTCTTAGTTGAAGATACAATGACTAGATTCATGCGTTGTATTAGAGAGGGCTTGACTGTAGTAAGCCCATATCCCTTATACAAACAAAAAAGCCTAGTTATGACCAAGTTCGATGTCTGATTTAAGTGTATATGACCTGATTTCGATTAAGCTTATTCATCTGATGACTATAAAAGTTTGACAAGGGGGGCTTAGTCTTTATATCTACAATACAACCCATTGTGCAATATATTTTCTTCTACGTTTCTGGCTTACTCCATTGACAAAGTGATGCCTCGGGTCTTAACATTTCAGGCATGAACTTTCTTTGCAGTGGATTAAAGGCAAACTTTGGTTCACCTGCATTCTTCTCACATATCGGTATACGATTCCCATGTTTACGCATGAGAGATGACTTTGCAAATACTTCATCATATGATATAGGAGTATCTTCCAACAACACAGTACTGCCATCTTTTCTATCAATGTACCGCTGTGCAAATTGAGCCTGCTTAAAGGTGACTTGCATAGCTGTTCTATCTTTGCCACTCTTGCAAAAGACTGTAGACCCACCACCCATTTTATGACATGCAGTTGCTGCTCTGTCAAGGACTGAATGCTCCATTTTACCTGCAGATGCCTTGACTGCTTCACTAAGAGAGAGTAGGGATGGATGGATTGGTAGTGGTTGAGTCTGCTGTGGTTGTTGTTGTTGCTCCATCATATCAAACACAGGAGGCGGTGATGATGCCGTCGTAACGCCAGGTGTTGTTGGGTAGACAGAATGTGCATAAGCATTAATCTTTCGATACCCCTCAACATTCAAGACATACAAGATTTCATTGTCAGTTTCTAAATCACCGTCATCGTCTTCGTCACCATCATCCAGGATACTCCCACCATTATCCATGTCCTGATCTAGCTCTCCAGTACTTTCTATATTGCTAACACTTTTCAGCGGCTTGTCCTTAACATCCTTGATTTGACTAGTAACATTACGTCCAGCATTAGCACCCCACTGTCTTATGTCAACACCGACTTGAAATAACACTGGGAAGAATCGGACTGGTACTCTATTCTTGAGTTCTTCTGGAACACGCGATTGATAGTAGAATGGTTCTAGTCCAATTTCAAGACGGTATTGCGATTTTGAGTGTGATCCATTGGAGATTAGTTGTACCCACTTAAGGTAAGGTGAATATGGCACGGGCACTCTTGTACTACTGTTAGAAGACGAAGGCCTTGAGCTGGTATCATCTGATACTAAAACAACACTGACAGATCGAAGTAAAGAGATTGCAACAGATGCATCTAAAATGCGGCAGAACAGAACATAAGTTAGTAGAATAGTTTTGAATACTAAACAAACACAGAAATCTCACAAATGATACATCAGTCTTACCTTCAATCATTCCCAACTCCTTGCCCACAGCACTTAGAAGTCCTTCAAACGTTATCAAGTAGCCATGTCGCGCCCATATACTTGCATTACCCCTACTTGCAGGGCCACCGTCACTCAAGCTTGACATATAACACGTGACTGCAATCCCTAACGCTTGTGAGAAGCAATTTGCTCTTCTTACTGCAATATCCCACGTTAGACTGTGCAATCGTTGTGTACAATCAATAGCCTTGCTACGATAGTGCGTTATCGCAGGTAAGTTGGGTGGGATATGACGAGATGGCTTACTAGTACCCTTAACACCCGATTGTTGTCTGGCAACTGTTGCTTGTGCCCGAGACTTGAAGTGGTCTCCGACAGCGTTCTGTGTGAAAAATGATACAACAGCATGCAAGAAGATTGTTGAGTGATATACATATGTAAGCAGATGCAATCACAGACAATGTATACTTACAATAAGACCATTGGTATAACCTTCCAACTCCTTTGCAATTTCCAACCGCTTCAACTCTAATCTTCTTAAACCACCCTTTGGATCATCAGACTTACTTGACTTGCCATCCTTTTCTTGACCCCCAAATCCTTTGGCATGGTCGGCAGGTGCTCCGTGCGTAACGCTGTGTGTTACTCCAGCCTGATCTGGCAATTGACCATCATTTAGTATATTCAACGAGAAAGATTGGACATGCACATTGAAACCAATTCCTGCCAAAAGAGGATCTCCTCTTGAGTTACTTGGACGGAATGGACGAGGTGTGCGCCGTTCAAATAAGGGAAGATCCTTCTCCTCGTCATCAACAACTGTGACCTCTGTAGACAGTCCTGATTGTAATGATTGATTATACCTTTCATATCGTTCAGTCAAAGCCTTGACATTCTGTTCACGAATATTCGATTGATGTACCAAATATTTCGTTGTGGCAAATGAACCCATGGTAGCAATCTGACGTCGACGAATACCATCCGGTGTCGGTGGAGAGGCTACCAATTGTGAGTTGGGTGTAGGTGTATCGTTGTCAATATAAGGTGCCAATCCCAATTCGGAAGTAAGTGTATCAAGTCCTACAACTGATACCAATCCTGACGATGAAGAGGGTACAGTATCATCATTCGATGTTGGCGACGTTGGCAATCGCCTACTTGAAACATGGAGCAGTAGAACAAAGGTACCAACTTTTCGACCAGTGTTGGAATCCAATGCAGGGATATTGATAGGTACCTTTTGCTCTTGACCATTATCCAAATAGTCTTCAAGATCAATCAAACCTTCGACACTTGTATTAGTTGCCATTCCTGTCGAGATATTATCAACAGGTCCATTATTGGCAGTATCAATTGCAACCTCTAATCGGATACTACCGACATATCTACCATTAGCCTTAGTCCCCATAACGCCAGGAAGTAGATCGTCCAATCCTGACAAGATTCGAGGACAGAACCGTGTTGAGATTGTCTCCTTCACTCCACCCGAGGCTGTAAAGCTTCCAGCATTAAGACTACAATCAATATATCCCGCCCCACTTGCTTCATCTAACAATGGACATGAGCCTCTTGCCAATGGTTCTTCAAAGATAGTATGCGGTGGCTGGAAGGACAAACTCGTCTTGGCAGAGGGTACTCCTTCGCCCATACCAAAGCCACTACATTCAACTACTCCGGGAGCATCACCTTGCAATACCAATGCTACAAGCCCAACTTCAACAAGAGCTGCCTTATCTAACAATGCAGCTTCAACTATAGCCTCACTTCGATATTCATCTTCCTCTTTTGATAGAAAGAGTGCTTCCTTGCGCCGTGTCTTCTTTAGAGCATTTACCGCCAGTGTGTGCGATACGGTTGCTGCTTGTGCAAATAGTTGAGAACATGCAGTGGCCAGTGGTAAAGTTAATGATGATTCGACTGCTCGTTCGTTGGCAAGTAGTAGTGCAGATGATGATGTCTGCTGCTGTTGTTGAAAGACATATCCCTTATCCAAAGGAAGTTGAAACATGTTCATCCAATTCAATGATTGTCCCTCTGCCATTGGAGGTGACGATGAAATAGGATCAGTCAAAGTCCAACCAAAAGTGCATGGTGGACTAAACTTAATCCTTGGCGTTGCAGTAATATGTAATGCGGCAGGCTCGCCAGTACCATAACTACTCTGTTTAAAGAATGAAGATTGTTCAGCCAACATTCCTTTGGTGAATGGTACATTAATTGAACCACATTTTGTTTGTTGTTGTTGCTCTACTTGCCCACCACCTCCATTATTCATTAGTTGCATAATATTTGAATACAATATTGAACTTTCACCAATACAATACTCTCGATTAGCCACGGCCTTTAATAGCGTAGCACCCGATCGTAGATATAATCGTATAGTCAGTGGTACACTACTACCTTCTTGATCTGCTAAAAAGGAAAGGTCAGGAACACATAATGGTATTGAGAATAATAATCCCTTTGATTCACTATTATTTTCACCATTATCAGAAGAAGGAGGAGGAGGTAATTCCACCCATTCAGTACGTGATAAACATACATCATTCAATTCACCACTGTTGATATGCAATCCTAATGCATTTGCCATACTCAATCTAACTCCATTATCGTCAACACTACTGCCTCCTAAGTAATGTAAAGAAACACACAACTGATCACGATTCTTACCCCCATCTGCCTTAATTGCCATTGTGGTAACACTCCGTTCTATACTCTGTTGTGCTTTCTTCAATCCAGATTTTAGAAATTTCATTGAACTTCCTATAGATTGTTTATTACTGTCTGATGTTGTTGATTTAGTAGAGGTGCTCATCATACTACTGGTAGTTGCAGATGCATCATCACCAAATGATGTAGAATCACCAAATGAATCACCCTTCTCTAAGTTATTACCACGGTTTGTCCTTCCCTTGGACTTGTTCCATTTTAATAAACTTTCCACACCCCCATCCAAACAACAGCCATTATTAGCTTGTATTATTAGATATGTATTAATATTCCCACCATTCTTCCAATATTGTTGTTGAGAAGAAGAGTTGGAGTTGGTAGCAATGTATAACCAAGGATCCCAATTTCGTTCTAATGTTTCAATATTTGGTGAATTGTAGGGTACTATTCGTTTATAACTCTTCTTTATTGTTTTATGTTGTTGTAATGATGCAGCACTATTGTTGCTGCTATGTAAAGACGAAGAGATATTATCAGTAGTTGTAGTTTTATTAGCCTCCAACTTATCAATACTACCAAGGATATTCACTGAACTATTTGTTACATTTTGCCATATATCGGTAATGTTAGCCTGGGCTGTTTGTAAGTTGGATTGTGCTGCTTGACCAAATTGATCGAAGGGATTTGCAATTGCTATTGTTGCTGTGTTGTTTGTGGCTGTGGTTGGTTTATTCTTATCATCATCTTCGTTATTATTAGACGGAGATGGAGCCGCCGCTGCAAAGGGATCAAACGAAGCAAATGGATTTGACATGAGTATTGGTCTTTATCTTTGTTTATGATGTTATGTGTGGTAGTGGTGTATAATTATAATTCTAATTTGTTATGTGATATATATTATGTGAGTTGAGATTGTTTGTTGGCGTTGGTGAAGTGTATCCTTCACCTTAGCTTCTCCAACTTAAATAACCGGGAAGTCCACAATAATAACCTCGATATTGCAACAAATAACAAACCCAATACTAGACAGATAGCCATAACATACGCACGGCGGCCAATCAGCTGGTTGTGCAGGCTACATACCTAAAAACAAAAGCCATACGTACTCATCTGCCTATGTCAAAAACAAAAACCTACAAAAACCCTTTACTGATCCGTCACAGGTTAACACTATTTAAATTGATTTTTATTATTATCACATAGGATGATATACCTATGCTTTTACAACCATTCTGAACCATGTATTTATCATACAACTAACGCTCAAGATGTACTGATAGGTAATGGGTAGCTATCAGTATATCGAAAGGATACCGAGGACCACATCTCCTTTATACACCAGGCTTCTCACATCCAGGCCTCAAGTAATACCAGAAGTTCAGAATGGCACAAGTGACATAATATCCTCCTAATCCATAGAAGGTAACTTCAGGCGCACCAGCCTTGAGGGCTATGCCGAACATAACAGGAATGATAAAGGCACCGTAAGATGCAATGGCAGACGACCAACCTAGCACGGGACCTGCCTCTTCGGGTGGGAAGAGAACACCAATGGTGCGGAAGGTAGTTCCGTTCATGAAACCTAACAACAGAAGACGAGATGTAGTATATATATTGGTTAGATGGACTGTTGATTATCAAG